>ERZ1292632.119-Hain-H43-01um-R2-119-length-78044-cov-8_pt2 | contig 14668 bp, 15 predicted proteins | sample MGYA00564407_ERZ1292632 | MGnify/ENA primary metagenome ERZ1292632 (study PRJEB36523, sample SAMEA6512637) | groundwater metagenome | collected 2019-01-08 | study: AquaDiva: Metagenomics assemblies of 32 groundwater samples | reverse complement strand
GTAAAGTCTTCGGTTACCTCAAGAACAATAGACAATACTCTCTCTCCAAATTCTTTGCGTAGATCTTCAGGGGTATAGTGAGGAACGTCTTCAAGAACATCGTGCAATAATCCGGCAATAATAACATCTTCATCATCGGTATAGTGTGCCAGCAAAAAAGCCACCGCATATGGATGGACAATATAAGGAGCACCAGTCCCTTTGCGTTCCTGGCCGTGATGGAGGATCGTGGCTCGCTGTATCGCTTTGTCTATCTGTGGAGTAAGAAACATATAGAGCTTAGTATACTACAATTGCCTAAAGAGTGGTTTTTTCGTACAATACAGCTTAGTATGAGTCCTGTTATTTTTAAGGTTTTTCTATGACTTCGAACGAAACAAAGACGGTGGCGGTGATTGGTCTGGGTTATGTTGGACTTCCTCTCGCTGTGCGAGCACAAGAACGTGGTTACAATGTCATCGGTCTTGATATTGATAGTAAAAAAATAGAATCTCTCAAAAGAGGCGAAAACTTTCTCAAAGATCCTTACGTTCAGGAGAATTTTCCAAAGTACCCAATCTCCCTTACGAGCAATCCAGAAGATATCAGTTCGGCTGACATTCATATTATTTGCGTACCAACTCCTATCGATGAAAAGCGTCAGCCTGACCTAACGCCTGTTATTGGTGCCTCAGAGATGGTTGCTAAGTACACAAAAAAAGGTGCTCTCGTAGTACTCGAATCAACCGTCAATCCTTACGTCTCCGAAGAAATCGTAAAGCCAATCTTTGAAAAGGCCGGATTTACCGTAGGAACCGACATCTATATTTCCCACTGTCCAGAACGTATTAATCCAGGTGATCCAAAGTGGGATGTTACCAATATTCCTCGTGTCGTAGGATCTTTCGATGCCAAAGGACTTGAAATATCTCTTGCCTTCTATCGTTCTATTGTGGATGCTGAGATCCGCCCCATGAAACACATCCGCGAAGCAGAAGCAGTTAAAATCTTGGAAAATTCCTTCCGCAACGTAAACATTGCTTTCGTCAACGAAATTGCTCGATCATTCGACAAACTCGGTATTGATGTCAAAGACGTTATCGATGGAGCAGCTACCAAACCGTTTGCGTTTATGAAGCACTATCCTTCTTGTGGTGTGGGTGGACACTGTATTCCGGTAGACCCTTACTATCTCGTAGAGCGTGCCAAAGAATCCGGTTTCAACCACGAGTTCCTCAAACTCGCTATTTCTACCAATGAAGGAATGCCTGCCTATACGGTAGAGCGTTTGCAGGATGCCTTAAACGAAATGACCCTGCCTATGAAAGACACTGTTGTCGGAGTCTTGGGTCTTGCTTACAAAGCCAATATCGATGACCAAAGAGAATCCCCTGCTTTTGAAATTATTGATCACCTGAAAGAACATCAGTGTACTGTCCTTACTTTTGATCCTCACGTACTCGATCTTTCAAGCGAAAAGAGTCTCGAAGAAATCCTCGAGAAATCAGACGCTCTTGTTATTGCTACCGACCACTCTGCTTTCAAAGATGTACTCACACCGGAACTGCTCAAGAAACACAATATCAAAGCTATTGTGGATGGCAAAAATTGCCTTGACCGGGATCTCTTCTTACAAGAAAAAAGTTTTGTCTATAAAGGTATTGGTCGTTAAACCACTATGATCTTTTCCCTTCTCAAACTCATCATCTGGGTGGCTGGCGTTGCTGTCATCACGTATTTTGCGATGAGTTATTTTGGATATGGCGTGAACTGGAACTACTTTGATGAACGCAAAGCCGTCTGCCAAGAAAAACTGGAGCAATGCAAAAAAGATCTGATTAATACTGGGATAGAAGGCGCGAAAAAGAATTGCGATTTCCAGTGCGTGAATCCAGAACTCCTTATAAAAAAGAGGATGCAAAACGAAACAGAATAATCACGTCCTATGAAACAAAAAAACCTGATTCGCTACTTTATCAAGAACCTCAACATTGTCATTGGACTTGTGCTCATCTGGCGAGGTATCTGGTACGTTCTTGATGGAATCGACGCCTTTGCTTTCGGAGGAAGTCACATCATTACCGCTCTTGGCGGAATTGTCATTGGACTTCTTATGCTGTATCTTCCAGATAAAGATCTCAAAGAACTTCAAAAGCTGTAAACCCATTACTCCTAACGTACATTTATGCGTCTCATCGTTAACTTGCCGGCTTACAACGAAGAAGAGAAAATCGGAAGCACTATACAAAGCATTCCGAGAAGCATTCCTGGAATCAGCGAAGTCCTGGTTCAGGTTATTGATGATGGATCTCAAGATAAGACAATAGAGGCCTCCAAAGCGGCTGGTGCTGACTTTGTGTATTCTAATGGAGTCAACCGTGGTATTGGAAAGACATTTCGACATGCCGCTGAACGAGCACTCGAAAACGGTGCTGACATTATGGTCAATATTGATGCCGATGGTCAGTTCGATTCAAACGATATTGCAAAAATTATCGAACCCATTCTCAATCACACTGCCGACATGGTAAGCGCCGATCGTTTTGATCATCTCAAAGCCAAAAACATTCCTTTTATCAAGGAATTCCTCAACCGCCTCGCAGCAAAACTCATCGGCGTGTTTATGAACACCGATATCAAAGATCTTACCTGCGGATTTCGTGCGTATAACAGAGAAACGCTCCTCCGTCTTAATCTCCCGGGTGGATTTACCTATACTCAAGAAACCATTATTGATGCTCTCGGCAAAGATCTCAAGCTCGTCTGGGTACCAGTTGAAGTTACGTACTTTGCAGGACGAAAGTCACGTGTTGTAAAAACAATCTTCAGTTACGTAAATAATAGTCTTCGTATTATTATTCGCGCTATTCGTGATGTACGTCCAATGAAATTCTTTGGGGTACCTGGTCTTCTTCTCATGCTGATCGGATTTATTGTCTTTGTTATCTTCCTGGTTTTTTACTTCCAAGATTTTAAAATCTCTCCCTATCGAAATTACCTCTACTTCTCTGGAATCACCTTTGTCATCGGACTTCAGTTTGTCGTATTTGCTCTTATGGCCGATATGATCAAATCAAACCGAAGACTTTCCGAAGACTTGATGTATATCATCAAAAAGGATAAATACGAACAGAAGTAAGATGAACATCCTCTTCGTCTCACGAGCCTTTCCACCCATTACCGGTGGAATTGAGAATCACAATTTTGCTCTTTCGGAATGGTTACCAAAATCAGCAACGGTAACCACGATTGCCAACAGAGGAGGGAAAAAAATGCTTCCCTTTTTTTTACCGTACGTAACGCTTCGTATTCTCTTTACCTTTCATCGGTACGACACACTCCTCCTCGGTGACGGTGTCTTGGCAATCGTTGGATATATTGCGAAATCTTTCTTTCCAAAGAAAACAGTTGTCTCTGTCATTCATGGCCTCGACTTTACTTTCGAAAATGCCTTCTACCAAAAATGGTGGGTGAAGTTCTTTATGGGTCATCTTGATGGCTTTATTGCTGTAAGCAGAGAAACTCGTGACCAAGCTATCAAGAAGGGTCTCTTGGAAAATGCTATTACGGTTATCCCAAACGGTGTTGAACCAGAAAGTTTGCATCAAGAATCTACTCGTGCAGATCTCGAAAAAATCCTTGATGAAGATTTGTCAGATAAAAAGGTTATCTTAACTGCCGGAAGACTCGTCAAACGCAAAGGAGCTGAATGGTTTGTTCGAAACGTACTTCCAAAGCTTCCAGAAAATACCCTCTACGTTATCTCTGGATCTGGACCAGAAGAAGACGAGATCCGAAAGGCTGGTAAAGAAACGGGTCTTGCTTCACGTATCAAACTCCTTGGGCGCGTTTCTGATGATGTCCGTAACACCCTTCTTAATACTACGGATATCTTTGTGCAACCAAACATTCGCGTCTCAGGTGACATGGAAGGATTCGGTATCGCAGTGATTGAAGCCGCTGCGTGCGGAAGACCAGTGGTTGCGTCAGAACTCGAAGGACTCAAAGACGCTATCAAAAATGGTGAAAACGGAGTCCTTATTGAACCAGAAAACAGCGAGGCCTTTGCCACTGAACTCACACGTCTTCTGAAGGATAGCGAGGCCTGTAAACTTCTTGGAGAACGCGCCTTCCAATATACTGAAACCCACTACCATTGGAGCGTTATTGCTCGTTTGTATATCGAAGCTTTGGAAACTTTCTCAAAAAAAGTACAATAGTACTATGCACGCGCTTTTTTCTTCTCTCATATTTCTTGTTGTTACCGGAATCCTCTTTTTCGTACCGGGGTTCTTTTTACTCCGCGCAGTTTTTGGTACACAAAAAACACTCTCCTCACTTGAAACATTTGTCCTTTCATTCGGCCTCAGCATTGGACTGATAAATTTTTTGATGCTTATTCTCGGAAAAGCAGGAGTACTCTTCACACCGCTGTCGCTTATCATTGGCATCATAGCTTCTCTTCTTTCCGTAACGCTCTTCGCTTCTCTAGTTCGTTTCGTAAGTAAAAAATTCTTCCCATCAAAAAAGGAAGGCCTGCCAACAGAAAAAAATACCTTCTCCAAAAAGCAACTGTGGCTTTTCTACCTACTCTTGGTACTGACATTTGCTATTAAGGTGATCTACCTCTCTCATGCTGTTCTGCCGACGTCTACTGACCTGGGTCATCACATGTACTGGGCGAAACTCATTACTGAAACTGGAACACTCCCCTTCTATGCAGAGCAAGAAATTATCACAAACGACGCAGGAAACTATGAACTTTCAGATCCTAAGCCGATTGCTGATTTCATTATTGGCGAACACCTCCCATTTTCCGCTATAAGTATTATTGGGAAGAGTGATTATTTCTCAGCCTTTCCTGTGGTTTTTCTGTTCCTAGTAAACATCCTATCGCTTTTTGCTCTCATTATCTTTACTATGCGGCTTGCGAGCGAACTTCGAATACCTACCCTTTCTCAAAGCCTCTTTTCTCCTCAAAATCTTGCACTCTCAGCACTCTTCCTTTTTGGGCCTCTCTACTCACTCGCTTCTCCGCAGGCTAAGTTTGTTTCCGGTGGAGTCGTAGGAAATACCTTTGGCAACTTTTTTATTCCGCTTATTCTCTTTTCCTACTACCGAGCATTTACCGAAAAACGTCCAGCCTATCTCGCTTTGGGTTTCTTTTTTACTTTCGCTTTAGCCTATATTCATCACTTGAGTACTTTGGTTCTCCTTTTTGTTCTTATTGCCTCAGCCCTCCTGTATATTCTCTTTAATGCCAGTACTGTTGCTGACACCTTTATTGCTTGGTGGAGACTCCTCTTTGCTCCCGCGCCAATACTTGTCATTCTTTTTGCTTGTACCTTTTTCTTTGGAATTGCGCTCCCAACCTATATTGAGACCCACGCCGTAGATACCGCCATTGGTACACCTACAAAAACAACTCGTACTGGACTCAGTTATCTACAAATTACCTTTTCTTCCGGAGAGGCTCGTGTTGCTCTTGGTATGGCAGGTATCGCACTCCTCCTTTCTCTTGCTAAGCGCAAGAGTTACGCCGGAGCTTTCCTTCTGGGCTGGAGCCTCATCCTTCTCACGATGTCACTCAAACCGGGCTGGCTCTTCTTAGACATCCCTTCAAATCGCATTGGCACCTACCTCTCATTTCCACTCGGTGTCATTTCCGCCGTTGCTCTCATTTGGATATTTGCAAGCTTCAAAAAAGAAGAAGGTTCTCCAAAGCTTTTCCCTCCCGTTCTTATCTTAGCTTTCTTCTTTACAGCCTTTGTCTTTGCTTCTGGAAGCGGATCATTCGATAACGGACAAACCCTCCTTCCAAAAAGCAAGGGACTCGCGACTCTTCAGACCTTCCATGCTGCACAGTACCTCGCAGAACACAATCGTCCAACAGATATTATCCTGAAGGATCACAACTACATTACTGGCGACGCCTGGATGAAACTCTTTTTCTTACGTGACTACTTTTATCCCCTCTCCCGAGGCTTCTTCAAACGTTACGAAGACAATCCGAATCGTGAACAATGCACCCTCCTCATGATTTCCACCCCTAACACACCGAAAGGAGAAAAATGCTTTGCAGAAACTGGTACCAACATTGTTGTCGTGAATCCAAGCTTCGACGGCACACAGTTTGAAAAGGGTAATAAATGGATGCGAATCTATACCGGAGATACTATCCACATCTATGAACGCAAATAAATATATGCTTACTGATCAAAGAAAAATTATTCTCGCCTTCTTCGTTCTTTTTATTTTTTCTACCATTTTTCTTTTTTGGCAGAATGAACAAGAGCTTGATCCGAATAAGAATAAAAGTTGGTGGACCCTTTCTTTTACAAATCCAAATGACGAGACTGATACGGATTTCACGATTGAGAACTATGGCATCTCTCGTTCTTTTACCTATCAAATAGAAAACGATAAAAAGATACTTTCAGAAGGGAATTTGACCCTCAACATCGGAGAGAAACAAACTATTGACACCTCTCTTGATCAAGCTCGCATAAATACAAACGTTCCTCTCTCTATCCGTGTATCTTCGGGAGAAGAAAAGAAAGAAATCTATCGTTAAAAAAGAAAAGCCTCGATCCGGAATCCGGTGAGGCCTGCTTGAGTTGTGGTGGCGTTTTGAAAGATGTTTCTCTTCTACGCCAGAGTCTCTAGGGTTGTGCAGACGGACGATATCCGTCCGGCGGCGAGAGCGACACCCGTCCGGTATCGTTGATACCCTGCCTCACCGCCGATGCGATACTGGAGAAGCCCGTCCCCTCGTCGTGAGACATCGTGACGTTCATCACGTCACTAGCCCCCAGGATAGCGAGGAGGAGAACAATCGCCCCCAGTCCGATAAGGCCATTCTCCCAGGCCTTCATAAGCTTTTGTCTGAACATTTTCCGTCCCCATTTTGTGGTAAAATGGCACTAGGTGCCACTTGAGGTACTATGTTTTAAATTACACCACCAGGATTAAAATATGTCAACAAAATCTGTTCTCCTCGCTACTCGCCCTCTCTGCCCTCCTTGGGACGAAGCTTCCAAAAATTTTGCCTACTTTCTTGGTCGCGAAGTACAAAATCACAACCTGACACTCCTCACCACCAAGGAGATCCTTGAAGGTGTGCCAAATACAGTAAAACAAGAAGCAATATTTTCTGAGCGTCACTTTAACCTGCGCACTAAAATAGAACTCTTTCTTCATTTACGAAAAATGCGAGCATCGTATGATGTCACGCACTACATCTTTACTCCAGCGAAGCAAAACGTACGCGCTATCAAATCTTTTGCACTCCCAACGAAGGGAAAGACACTCCAAACCGTAGCAACTCTGAGAGACGATCTCTACTCACCACAAGAACTTCGCTCACTGCTCTTTGCAGATCACCTCGTCGTCTACACCGATCTTTCCAAAGAAAAACTCTCTCGTCTTGGATTTCACAATGTCACTCGTATCTATCCGGGTATAGACCTCACCAGGTACGCTCCCCGAGAGAAAAATCCAGATATTCTCAAACAATTTGGTTTTGAGGCGTCGTCCTTTGTGGTTATCTATCCCGGAGAATACGTCCGCCTGGGTGCAACCGACATGTTGACCGATGCGCTCGTTGATTTCTTTACCAAAAACCCCACTACCGATATTCGCTTCGTCTTTGCCTGTCGAGTAAAAAATGAAGGCGATGCAAAAAAGAAATCCGAGGTACAAAAAAGATTTATCGACGCTCGTCTGGAAAAATACATAGCTTTTTCGGACACCATCTCCGATATGCCCGCGCTGTACAATACAGCAGATGTGGTTGCATTTCCAGTTGGAAATCTAGAAGGGAAGTTTGATGTTCCGCTTATTATCATTGAAGCCTATGCCTGCGGAAAGCCGGTTATTCTTTCCGATCTTCCTGCCTTTTCTGAGTTTGCGAATGAACGTATTTGTGTTACAATCCCGAAGGATTCTGGTGAACAATTCATCAAATCTATGGCTTATCTAAGGGAAAATAATGAGAAAAGAATCTCATACGGAGAAAATGCCCGAGCCTTTGTAGAAGAGCATTTTGACCTCAAAAATACTGCTCTCCAGTACGAAGAAATTTATTCCTCTCTCTAGTCTTTTCAAGAACATCTATGCTGAAAAAAATCACCGAACATAAAAGCGAGTTTCAAACCGACAAAATGAAAGTGCCGGTTGTTTTTCATATTTCCGAAAAGCTCATGCCCAATGAATCGACGCTTGCTCAGCTCGAAAGCGTTGCTTCCAACAGTTCCGTCTCACAGCACATCGCTGCCATGGCTGATGTTCACTCAAAGCCGGGAAGAAAAAATGCGACTGGCACCACAGTGGTTTCCGAAAAACATATCCTTCCACAATTAAACGACTCTGATCCAGCCTGCGGTATGCGTTTGGTGCGACTTGATCTTGATGATACCAACATCACAAAAGAAGAAATCGATGCAATCTTTCAGGTAGCCACAAAAACAGTTCCAACGAAAAAATATGTCGGTACCGTGCTTCCGTTTCATGTCATCGTTGATATTTGTCGTGGAGGCATTGAACACTTGGTACAATATCTGGGCATCAAAACAAAAAATGAAGCACAAAACAGTATTGATCGTGGAAACTTTTTTTCGACTCCTCCTTCACGAAAAGACATCCTCAATATCATTCCACCGCTCTTTCTTTTCTTTGCCCAATTTCGTTCCGGAATCATTGGAGCTGCCGGAAACCACTTTCTCGATCTCATGAAAGTTACAGACGTTATCGATGAAGATGTCGCCAGAAAATTTAACCTCCGCAAAGGTCAGTACATTCTCATGGTGCACTGCGGTTCTGGTATTTTGGGTCAGTACACTATGTACATGTTTACTGCAAAAAAACGTGAACACAAATCAACAGCTGTCCTTATGAACCTTGGCCGCTTCTTTTGGTCTACTCCTCATAAGAAAACTATCCAGACTATAGCGGATAAAATCAAAGCCTCTGATTTTGGGAAAAAAGAACCCCTCATTGAATTTGATGGTGATGGAGAAGATGGCAAACTCTATATGCAGGCAAGAAATGCCTGTTCAAACTTTGCTCATGCCAATAGAGCGACTATCACACACAACTTCATCAAAACAGCAGAGAAAGTTCTCGGACGAACCGTGGACGCCGACCTCCTGTATGATATGCCTCATATTCTCGTCAGTCAGGAAGAGCACTATGATAAAAAAGTTTGGGTACATCGAAATGGTACGAGTCGAGCCTATGGGCCTGCTCGTATGAGTAACCATCCGGTATTTAAAGAAACCGGAGAACCAGCTTTTATACCAACCTCAATGAGCACCGAAGCGTATCTCTGTGTTGGTCAAGACGGAAACCTTTCAAGTTTCTTTTCCTGCAATCACGGAGCTGGAAAGGCCAACAAAGCAACTGATGCTGTCGTACCACAAAGCAAGGCGGAACTTGATGCCAAACTTGAAGGTCGTGGTGTAAAACTCTACAATGGTCGCTCATCAAAGGTGATTGAACAGGATTCATCACAGTACAAGCGAGCCGAAGATGTTATCGAAAGCGTTGTAGAAAACCAAATCGTGAAACCAGTCGTCAAGATGCAACCTATTTCGGTTATCATGTACTAGTATGCAACTTATATCCTTTTCCGGCGTAGACGGATCTGGAAAATCTTCCCAGCTCACTCTTCTTAAAAACCACCTTGAAAACTCTGGCGCACAGGTAGCCTATTTTCATGCTGTTGAATTTTCTCTGGCCAATCGTCTCAGTCGCTCCTTGAAAAGAAAAAATAAATCTTTTGTCCCGGGCCAAGAGAAAGCCATAATGAAAGCTTCGCGCTTCAGTCTCTTTTTACGAGAAATATTCCTCTGTATCGATATCCTTCGCTTCAAACAGTACCGAAAAGACCTTGAAAAAACAGGGGTAGAATACCTCCTTTCTGATCGTTTTTTCTATGATTCCCTTATAAATATCGCCTACCTCAAAAACGCAAAAAATGCCTCCTCCTGGGTCAAAAACCTCATACCCCGGTCTGATATCGCTTTTTACTTTAATCTCTCGGGAGAGGCCATTATGGGCCGTGAGAGAGCACCAGAGCAAGGAATCGAGTACCTCAATCAGAAGATTTCGCTCTTCCAGCAAGAACTCTCTCATTGGAATATGATCTCCATAGATGCTCACCGTTCAAAAGAAGAAATTTTTCAAGATATACTAAAAGAGATCAAAGCTTCACATACAAACTAACGCTCTTATAGTATTCTTTTCCGTATCCCGGGTTTCGGCGGTAACATTCTTCTCGAACGAGCCGGTAACAGTCGAGCGCAATGGGATGGTCTCGAGCAATAAGCTCCCTGTTCGGCAAAGTGAGTGAGGAATGTTCGGCGAAACGAAAGGGTAGGAAAAGAATAGTATAAGAGATAGTAAACCACTCTAGACACTTAAAACTTCTATGAAAAAATTCTCCCAAGCCCTTGTCTGGCTCACTCTTTCTGAAATCATCTTCAACGCTGCGGGTTATGTTATTCATTCTGCGTTGGGACGTATTTTAGGGCCAGAAGACTACGGGCGCTATGGATTGGTCGTGACCCTGACGACCATGATTATCATGCTTATTGGAAATGGTATTCCGACCGCCATGTCCAAATATATAAGCGAGATCTTTGAAAGCGCTCCAGAAAAGATTCGCGGTATTAAAGCTCAAGCTATCCGTCTCCAAATTATCGTTATGGCTTTGGTAGCAGTAGCCTTTTATTTTGCTGCTCCGCTCATTGCCTTTGCTCTCCGAGACGAAAGTCTGACACCGCTGTTTCGTCTCTCAGCACTTATTATTCCTGCTTTTGCTGCTGCTTCTTTTTACTTCTACTATTTCACCGGCCTCCACTTCTTCCGACTCCAAGCCATCCTGAAAACACTGCGTTCACTGGCTCGCATTATCTTTATTGTCGGCTTCGCCTATTTCTTTGGTGTCGAAGGAGCTGTATCTGGATACATTGCTGCTCCTCTCACTATCTTTGTTATCGCGTTTATTGCCGATCTCTTCATCACACACCGCTACTTTCCTGAAACTAAAAAAGCCTCTGCTACAGTTACCCTCTTTTCTGGAAAAACGCTCTTGCAATATGCTTGGCCCCTTACGCTCTTTCTTCTGTTCTACGAATTTATCCTCACGCTCGATCTCTACTTCGTAAAAAGCCTGCTTCAGGACGATTACCTTACGGGTATTTACAATGCTGCTATTACCGTTGGGCGCATTCCCTACTATCTCTTTTATGCGCTCACTATCATTCTTCTTCCAGCTATTTCCAAGACTGTTGCTGAGAGAAAAACCGTAGAAACAGAAGGCTTGGTTAATAAGTCTTTACGCCTCCTCACACTCCTTCTTTTCCCACTTATCACACTCCTTATTATTTATGCACCACAAACCCTCAATATCTTCTATGGAAAAGAGTACATTGCCGCAGGACAACCAATGAGTATCTTTGCACTCGGAGTAGGCTTCCTCACAGTCTTCTATGTCCTAAGCTTTGCATTAAATGGAGCTGGACTCGTCAAAATACCAATGTGGCTCTCGTTTTGGGGCCTTTCGGGAATGATCCTGCTCAACTTCATCCTTATTCCTCGGTATGAACTTGTGGGAGCTGCTTCCTCTATCACCCTTGTCTCACTCTTTCTTATGATCGGTATCCTTATCTATACTGATCGTCACTTCAATGTACGCATTCCAAAAAAGACCCTTGGACTTTCTCTTGTCGGGGCCGCGCTGCTTGTTTTTTTCTCCATGTTCCTTCCAGGAGGAGTGTATAGCTTCCTCTTTTCGGGAACAATCCTCTTCTGTCTTTACTTTGTATTCCTCAAAATAACGGGTGCGCTCACCAACGAAGACATCGCCCCCTTCTTGAAGCTCTTCGCGAAAAAACAGACTACTTCTTAAACGGATTTCTTTCTGCAAGATACTGATACAGCATGTATCGGTTGTTTTCTTGTATATCACGTCGCATCCAAGAAACCACTGTATATGTTTCTTCTTGTAGACCGTATTGGTGAAAACTGATTTCTGCCTTCGAAGAAAAACTATTATAACGAAGTTCAATATCAGAAAAAGCTCCTAAAGCAAGATCGTGCACCAGAGTATCGGTCACAAAATAATGGATACCGTTGTACTCTGCATGCTGTGCGCGCGGAGTGTGCCCAGCAAAAGCAGCAAGGACATTTGGATGGGATTCGAGAACAGCTCGTACCTCTGCACTATTCATAATATTGTTTGTAAGGTGTGTTCCGTCTCCACCATCATCTTGTGTAAAGTAGATGCTGTGGTGCGAAAAAATAACCGTTGGCCGGTCGGTCGCAAGCACCTGATCAAGCCACTGGAGCTCCTCCTTACTCACATACCCGGTAACATAATTCTTCTTTGCTCGATCGGTTTCATCAAAATTAAAGTTTGTATCGAGTACAACAATACGCCAATCTCCAATATCACGGAAGCTATGCGCTTCCTCTATACCCAATATTTCTTTCACTTGATCCTTGGTCAGTGAGCGCATATCATGATTCCCAACAGTATAGAGTACTGGAGCGTGAACAGTCTGGAATATCGCTACAATATCTTGAAGTTGTCGGAGAGCTGTTGCCTCACGAACATTTGAGCCTTCGATATAATCTCCTCCGCCGACAATAATATCGGGTTTAGATTCTTCATTAAAGTGGCGTACGACTTCCTTAAGAAGTTCTGGCGCCTTGTTCGTGAGTTTATGATTCAACCTCGTCCGACTTCCGTATTCCCAGTCCGTCGTAAATCCAATTTTAAGCAAACTCCCCTCTTCTGTGGCGCGTGATCGGATTACTTGCTCAGCAGAGAGAGCAACGCCAAGAAATGAAAGAAGGGTGCCCAAAAGAACCAGGACAGCAAGAACCCATCCCTTCTTCACTGAGAATTGATACTTCATATCTTTCTTTATTTTTTTCTCCCTGGAATCTTCCTGTGAGTGCTGTTTCATAAAGAGCAACTACCAGCGATAGATTTCGATAGGACCCCTGACCTGAGAATTACTGACACGTGTGAAATTCTCTTTAAAATAGGCTTCTGCTTCATTGGAAATATAATCGTAGTCATTCTCTGAAACAATGAGCCAGCCTTTTGGATGCTCGGAAACAATAGCCTGTAATTCTGCAACGGAAAACTTACTCTTTGAAAGCTCTCCGCCAAAGTCATATACCTGCACTTCACTCTTGGCAAAATAATAATTGCGGAAATTCCGAGTAATAAGCACCTCTCCTGCCTCTTTATTCTTCTTGAAATACGCAAAAATTTTTCGATAATTTGGATTTTCTCCAGAAGTAGTTTCGTGATAGGTATTATTCTCTTGGAAGAAATACCCATACTGCGGAAGGAGCAGAATAGCCAAGGCCAAGGTAATAAAGAAGGCTCTCTTTTTTATACGTGGAAATTTTTCTTTCGCTATCCTCAGTATCCCAAAAACACCGATAGAGGAAAGAATCAAAAGGAAACTCTGCGCGAAGAAAATGTACTGTGGTCCAGCATTTCTCCGCCAAAACCATACCGAGAGAACAAGAGGAACCACTACCGAAAGCAGAAGCCAGAGACTCGCTTTGGGACGATCCAACTTCTTTGCCAGAAACCAAGCACCGAAGAGGCCAAGGATGGCTCCGAAAAATGGGTGCGCAAAGTCTGTAAGAATATATCCAAAGTATGAATAGTGATTATCAAACAATGTCACTTCTTTCGTAAACTGCTTGGCCATATCCGGAAGGAATATCAGAAAGAGAATAGTTGCAACTGCACCCACTCCAAACAATACCGCATATTTATTCTTTAAACCTTCGCCTCGTTTCCAAGCCAAAAGGGCAAGTACAAAAAAGTACACAGCTACCACCGGAACAATATTTGCAGACAACAAGTGGAGATACAGACTCATTCCACCAAGCACTCCTACGGGAATAAGATAGAGCACATTTACACCCAATCTCTCCCAGGCCTTTTGAAATATTTGTATCTTTCCCTGATACTTACATTCAAAAAAAGCAAACAAGGTGGTAGCAAACGCAAGGTATACAGGCGTAAACATTGCGTACATGCGAAGCCGGCGGTCAAAGATAAGAGCGCTAACACTCACGGCAAACAAAAAGGCAGACAGTAAACCGATAGTTTTCTTTTTCGTATAAAACCACCCTGCCCAAAACATCAAAAGGATAGTAAATACACCCCACAAAGCACTTACTGAACGAGCTGTCCCTTCTGTTGGCGGTAAGAAATGAAATAACTGAGCAACCTGCCATTTATACAAAAAGGCTCGCTCATCTCGAGCGTCGTTTTGATTCATCGAGGCTGGTTGGTCGAAGTTAAAGTCCCAAGCCTTCCACTCCCCTGTCTTAAAGTACCCATAACTCGAATTGATATCCAGAAACTCATCTGCTACAAAAGAATTTCCGCCAAGATCAAAAAAACGTAGTCCTGCCCCAAGCAGTACGATAAAAAAAAGAAGGCTCCATGTTTTTTTCCAAGTCAATTGCATATGACTATACTTGTATCCTAATTATCTGTTGCTGCATCTTCGATTTCTTCCAATGAATCTCCTAAAGCTCCCTGGGAAGAGTTCCGCTCAAAAAACTGATTCCAAGTATACCGTGCTGGCGCTTTGGAATTCTCTTTTTTCTCTGGAATCGTAAAGTCCTGACGCTCCGCCTGAATAGC
>ERZ1292632.89-Hain-H43-01um-R2-89-length-85988-cov-7_pt2 | contig 14678 bp, 10 predicted proteins | sample MGYA00564407_ERZ1292632 | MGnify/ENA primary metagenome ERZ1292632 (study PRJEB36523, sample SAMEA6512637) | groundwater metagenome | collected 2019-01-08 | study: AquaDiva: Metagenomics assemblies of 32 groundwater samples | reverse complement strand
GTTGCGATTCTCAACCAACAGCGTGCGCCCGATGGGGCGCGCCGCCTTTGCGTGGTCTTCCTGTGCTCTCAGCCAGCGATCGCGTCGAGCCTGTCCTGGTAGCGCTGGGCCAGCGCCTCCATCGAGTAGCGCGCCGACACCAGATCATAGCCCGCCTTCGCGCGGCGCTCCGCTTCGGCCGGATCCTGCCGCACCTTCTGCATGGTCCGCGCCAGCGCATCGACATCGATATCCGCCCAGGCCGCGCCGACGGCATCATAGACGAAGTCGCCCGGCGCGATCGGCACCAGCTTGGATTCGACCGGGAAGCTCGTCTCCTCGGTGCAGAAATCCTCCGTTCCGCTGTGGTTGGTCGTGATGACCGGCCGCGACAGCAGCATTGCGTAGGCGGGAAGATAGCCAAACCCTTCCGAACGGTGCGCGCTGATGAGCGCGTCCGCCATCTGGATGGTGCCCAGATATTTGGGGAAGGGCATACGCTCATTGATGAGCAGGATGCGCGGATCGGCGTCCGCCGCCGCCAGCACCTTCGATATCTGGCCAGTCCTGTCGCCCGGATGGGCGAAGATGCCGGTGGTCTTGACCACTAGCCGGACATTGGGATCGTTGACGAAGGCGCGGCTGAACGCCTCGACGACCGCCGCCGGATTCTTGCGCTCCACCCAGCTGTCGAGATCGAACGACGTGACGAAGATGAAATCATCCTTGTGGATGCCGTAGATCGACCGATCGACATGCTCGACCGGGCCAAGGTCGATGCCCTTGCCGACGACATGGACGTTGCCGAAGCCGGCGTTGCGATACACGCCCTGCAAATAGGTGGTGGGAACCCATAGTTCGTCCATCAGCACCGCGCCGCCGCGATGCTGTTCCGGCATGACGGACGATTCCCACAGGGCAAAGCCGATCCGATAGCTGTTGGGCCGGCTGTGCGTGCTGTAGCGCGAAACGAGCGCGGGGATTTCGTCGCAATTGAGATGGTAGATTTCGACGGGGCGGCCGAACCGCCGTCCTGCGTCGGTGATGGGAGGGATCACCAGGTCAAGGTCGCTATCGACGGTTTCCACATCGACGCCGATGCTGTCGAGCGCAGCCATCGTCATCCGCATGTTGGTGCCGAGGCCCGATGTGGACCGGGCGCGACCGATCACGCGAACCGGATAGCTTTCCCGCGGTTGAGGGGCCGGCAGCCAGTCGAAGCTCTCGCGCAATGCCGCTATGTCGGCCGCCAATGGCTCGTCAGCCCCCGTGAAATAGGTCGTTTCGCGCTGGCCCAGATTCGCCATTACGAGGATTTCAAAGGGCGAGATCGCGATGGTCGGGCCGATCGGCTGAGTCATCCAGTCCAATATCGCCTGGCCGACGAACAGCCGCCGCGCTTCATTTTCGAGGCCCAACAGCAGCAGGTCGAATGCGTAAGCGCAGCGCGCGGCGGCATTGTTGCCACCATAACGCCGCTGATAGCCGGCATCGTCGTTCAGCAGCCGGGTCATGAAGCCGGTCGGTTTGGGGAAGGGATCCTGCTCGTCCCATGACTCGGGCGAGGTGGCGAATTCGCGCACGATCGAATCCGGCACCAGGCTGATCGGCAGATTATTGTCGATCATCACCGAGGTGATGTACCGCCACATCAGGTTGATGAAATCATGCTGGCGGTTGAAGTGGATCGGGATGCTCTCGCCCAGCGTCGCCACCATCGACCGCGCCACGGGCGACGTGGCAAGCTGCGCCGGCAGCGCGCGCGCGCCCAACCACTGGGTCAGATAGGGCGGCAGCGGCGGCGCGCTGCCGCGGAAGAAGCTGTTGCTATCCTTGACGAAGCGTTTGAACAATTCGACATATTCGAGCGGGTTGGTGGGCAGGCGACCACGGAAGCTGCCGAATTTGGCGGCGAAGCTCTCGAAATAGGCGGCCTGGCGACCATCGCCGCTGCGGCCTTGCAGAATGGCGATTGAGGAGGAGGACACCGTGGGTTGCCGGTAGGCCTTGCCGCTCTGCCGCATCCGGATCAGCCGACCGAGCCGCGCGATCCCTTCATAATAGAGAAAGTCGTAATTGCGCAGAACCTGCGTCAGGACCGAAATCTTGCGGCGTTCGGCGGGCGTAGCGGTGGCCGACAGGCGCAGCAGTTCGACCACCGCGTCGTTGCGGGAGCCGGTGTTGCGAAAGCCGGAGAGCGGAACCGTAATCGGAGCGGCGCCGCGTTCATGATACCAGAAGGCGCCCTCATTGACCATGTCGATGTCGCAGCTGACGGCGTTGTACGGCATGTCCGCCGGCGATATCGCTATGGAGAAGGGCACTTCCTGGCCGGGCCGCACCGGGCGGAAGGCGAGGTGGCCGCGAAATTCGAAATTGGGGATGATGTTGCCGGCGGCGTCGCGGAAATTACGGATACCCAGCGCATGGGGCTGATCCCATGTCTCGATGTCGCGATTGATGATCCAGCCCGAGAGGGTGAACATATCGGAAAGCGCGCTTTCCTCGTCGCGGGGCTCGATGACGAGGTCATAGGCGCCGGCCTTGTCCATGACGGGCTTCTTGCGCGATGCGCGTCCACGCGCCCCCCGGCTGCCGACTTCTTCGGCCTGCGCGATATTGGGCGCACCGATCTCGCCGTCCTCCTCCGCTTCTTCATCGTCGAAAAGGTCGGTGTCGTCCCCGAAAAAGCCGGTTTCTTCCCCGAAGTCGCTCTTCAGCTCGGGCGCGGCGGACGAGAATGCCTCTTCATTCTCCTCCTCTCCCGGTTCCTGGTCGAGGAAGCCATAGGGCGACACGCTGTCGTCCGGGCCGGCGTTCGTCTCCGATGTGGGGGTTTGGGTCTCGAAATCGCGACCGCCAAATCTTTTCCTACCAATCACTGTTCACCCCCATGTGAGACATGTCAAACTGACCGCGGCGCGATTCTGCTGCAGTGCGACATAAAGGCCATCTGGCAGATCGGGCAATCAGAAATCTATAGCGGACCAGATGGCAGGATCAATGTCCCAGCGCGAGGCGGTCGGATCGACCGCCAGCGGGAGCGGGAAAGCGCGAAGCAGAGCATCGCCATCATATCCCTCCACCGGGCGCCAGCGCCGATCGACGAAGCGAATGATGCTGTTCCAGTCCGACTTGAGCAGACGATCCTGCAAATAAGCATTGATCGTCGTCCGCCCTAGCCCCGAATAGAAGTCGGCGATGCGGTGGTCGATCTTCGAATCCGGGTCATCGATCTCCAGCTGCGCGCCTTCCCCGTCGCCGACGCCGTAAGTGGCGAACCATGCGCAGGGGATGCCATAGGTCTCGCAAATGACCAGCCCATGGAGACTGGTCGAGACGATTCTGCGGCAGGATAATATTTCCGCGACCTTGTCACGCATCGCCTCGGGCGTGGCTTCGGAATAGGTGTTGATGATCTTGATCCGGCCGGCCCATTCTTCGGGAATGTCGTAGCGCACATAGTCGGGGCGGTAGCTGACGCCGGGGCGCTGCTCGGTCAATTCCGAAATGTGCAGGATCACGCCGAGGTCGTGCGTCTTTTCAACATCGTCGAGGGGCCAGATGCGGGGAAGCAGCCAGACCGGATCGCCGAAAATATCGGGCGCCTCGATTCCCGCGCTGCGGAAGGTCGCCGCGCTTCGGGGGCCGCGCGTCGCATAGACGTTGAATTCGGTATTGGGCGGCTTGAAATAAGGCGCGTCGCCCGTGACCGGGTTGCGCAGCGCGTCCACCCCCGTGCCCCAAAAGTGCAATATGCCGTTTTTCTGACCATGGCCGATGGTGCCCACCGCGACGACACGTTCGCTGGCTTCATCGAAATTGGCGCGAACGACGGGCATGCCGGCAAGCGAACTGACCATCACCGCGCTCAGCCCGTCACCGAAATTGGTATAGGGTTGTTCGGGGGTGGTGGCGACCCAGGACAGGGGCACGCGCAGTCGCGTACGGTTCATGCGGAGAAGGCGGTCGGTCTCGGGATTATTGGGCATTATCGCTTTCAACTATTGTTTGTTTTTTTGGCGCGGGCCAGTCGCGAACGCATAAATTAGTTCGATTCATGCCGCAATCCATTTGATCGGGGTGGCGATTTTGCGTTTTCGCTGCTGTGCAATAGGAAATGAATGTATCCGATCCTCGGCTTTGCCGGTCGTGACAAATGCGCGCCGCGCGCCTAGTCTTGCGCGCAAGATGAGCATCGGTGCATGACAGACGCGACGGCGCAGGGCGATCCGGATCGATCATTTGCGACATATTCGGAGATGGCGGCGGGCGCAGACGGCCCGCTCCCCTTTCCGGTCTGTGTCGACGGCCGTCTGCTTGACGCGAATTTCACCGGGGTTGGCCATTATGCTGCGCGGCTGGCGCAGACGCTTGCCCGCCATGGGGCGCCGCCGCTGCGGCTGGACGCAAGCCTGCCGGCGGCGGGAGCGCCCCATGTCGGCGGCCAGCTGGCGCGCTACGCCAGGGCAGCGCGCGGCGGCGCGCGGCCGGTAGCGCCGCTGATATATGCTGGCGGGGCCTTTGCCGGTCGCCTGCTCGGGCGCGACCTTTATCGAGAGGCCTATCTTCACTTCAAGTTTCGCGGGCGGCTACTGCCGTTGCGCTGCGCCGGCCCGGCGGGCGTGATGCACTGGACCTACCCGCTGCCGCTCTACATGGAAGGGTGGCGCAATATCTACACGGTGCACGACCTCATCCCGATGGAGCGGCCCGATCTGTCGCCCGTCAAGGCGCGGCGGATGGCGCGCCTGCTGCGAAAGATCATGCCGCAGGCCGACCGGATCATCGCCATCAGCGATGTGGTGCGCGATCAGGTGATCGCGCGGTTCGGTTGCAGCCCCGATCATGTCACGACCTGCCATCAGGCGGTCGATCTCGACGCAACCAGCCCCTCGCTCATGCCCCGGCGCGACGGGCATTTCCTGTTTTGCGGGTCGATCGAACCGCGCAAGAATCTCGTGCGGCTGGCGGATGCCTATCGTCGCAGCGGCAGCCAGCGGCCCTTGCTGATCGTCGGACAGAATGGCTGGCGATCGGACGAGGTGCGCCGCGCGATCGGCGATGGGGGCGGCATCACCTTCGTCGCGCTACAGTCGCGCGAGGCGTTGACGGCGTTGATGCGGGAGGCGCGGGCGCTTCTCTTCCCGTCCCTGGCCGAAGGGTTCGGCCTTCCCGTCGCCGAAGCGATGGCGCTGGGGACGCCGGTGATGGCGTCCGATCTGCCGGCGCTGCGCGAAGTCGCAGGCGACGCAGCGCTGTTCGTCGATGCTCTCGACGAAAACGCGATGAGCCGTGCCATCGGGGCGTTGGACGCCGATGACGAACTGTGCGGACGGCTGGCAAGGCTTGGCGCGGCGAAGGCGGTCGCCTATCAATCCTCCAACTATTATGCGCGGCTGCACCGTATCTACAGCGATGTCGGGGCCGGACTGCGATAAGGCAGGGCGGGACAGGGATGACGTTGCGGATCGGGGTGGACGGCTATAATCTCGCCTTGCCGACAGGCACGGGGGTAGCGAGCTATGGTCGCGCCTTGTGCCGCGCCATAACCGGGCTGGGTGGCGAGATTGACCTGATCTACGGCGTCACGATGCGTGCCGACACGCCGGCGCATATGCGCGAAACGCTCTTCTATTCCCGCCTGGGCGAGATGGGGCAGAAGCTCAAGATGACGTTCAAGCGTCGTCTCATCCGCGCGACGATGATGCCGACAGTGCGGCGGCCGGTCGAAATTCCTGTAAGCGGCAAGGTGATAAAGGCCGACATGGCCGAACGCGTGCCGCAGGCGGCGCGGCTGTTTTCGCGATCCGGGCTGTTCGAAGGGTCGGTCCGCCATTTCCGTCGCTTCGGCCGGCCCATGCGGATCGCTCTACCCAACCCGCCGGCGATCATGCACTGGACCTATCCGGTGCCGGTCGAGCTGGTCGGCGCACGGAACATCTACACGTTGCACGATATCGTGCCCCTGGTGATGCCCTATGCGAGCCTGGAAGATAAGAGCTATTATAAGAGCCTGCTCCAATGGATATTCGACCATGCGTCGGGCGTGTGCACCGTGTCCGAAGCGTCCCGGCGCGACATGATCGACATGTTCGCGCTGCCCGAGGACCGGATCACCAACCTCTACCAGGCCGCCGATCTCGGCAGCAGGCCGGTCCTGGAAGCGGACGAGGATCTGCGGCTGTGGCTCTCGCGGCTGTTCGACCTCGACCTTAAGGGCTATCTGCTGTTCGCAGGCGCGATCGAGCCCAAGAAGAATGTCGGGCGGCTGATCGAAGCCTATCTGCAATCGGGGGTGGACACGCCGCTGATCGTCGTCGGCCGCGAAGGCTGGCGCGCGGAGCCGGAACTGCGGCTGCTGAATGGCGGCAATGGCGCTCAGCTCAAAGGCGCGACCCGCATCCGGCGGATCGACTATCTGCCGCGCGCGCAATTGCTGCGGCTGGTGCGCGGCGCGCGCGCTATGCTCTTCCCGTCGCTTTACGAGGGGTTCGGTCTGCCGGTGCTGGAGGCGATGTGCCTGGGGACGCCAGTGCTGACCTCCAGCGTCAGTTCGCTGCCCGAAGTGACGGGCGAGGCGGCGGTCCATGTCGATCCTTATGACGTGGATGCCATGGCCGAGGCGATCCGGGCGCTGGATGGAGATTCCGCTTTGCGGAACCGGCTGAGTGCATTAGGTCTCGCGCGATCGGAGCGCTTCTCCGGCGCGGAATTTGAGCGGCGGCTGGCGGAATTCTACGGAAAAACGCTCGGGTGAAAATGCAAAAGGCGAAGGTCAGGGACATGATGGGCGCGATGGATCGGGCGGGCGCGGCGACGCGGAGCGGGCTATTGCGTTGCGGTGCAGCATCACTGCTGGCGCTGCTCGTCACCGCCTGTTCGAGCGTTCCGAGCAGCGGCCCTTCGGCAGGGCAGTTGTTCAAGAGCGAGAAGGCGGAGGCCGACAAGATCGGCTTCAGCATCATCGACGTGTCGAGCGACACGCTGCCCGCGCCCGAGCTTGCCGAACTGTCCGCGACGTCCGGGCTGGAGCAGCTCGCGCGGCCGGGCCGGGTCGATCTTCTGGGGCCGGGCGACGTGCTGTCGATCAACATCTACGAGGTCGGCGTGTCGCTCTTCGGCAGCGCATCGACGATCGGCAGCGGCAGCGGCGGCAGCAGCGGGCAGTCCAGCAGCGTCGGGGTGAAGGACCAGGCGATGCAGGGCGTGACGGTCGATGAGGCCGGCTATATCACTCTGCCCTATATCGGTCGCATCCGTGCCGCCGGCCGGACCACCGAAGACGTTCGGCGCGCCATCATCGCCGGCTTGCGGGGCAAGTCGCAAGCGCCCCAGGCGCTGGTGACGGTCAACGAAAATGTGACCAACACCGTGACGGTTGGCGGGCTGGTGGCGGACCCGGGCCGGCAGCGCCTGTCGCTCGCGCGGGAGCGGATATTGGATGCGGTCGCGGCGGCCGGCGGGATCAAGGAGCCGGCAACCCAGGCCACTGCCATCCTCCGCTTCACGCGCGGCGGCATGACGAGCGAGACCTATCTGGCGCAGCTGGTGCCGGGATCGGCCGCCGACCTTCAGCTGCTGGGCGGCGACCGGATCGAGATTCTCCAGCACGACCGCAGCTACACCGTCTTCGGCGCGGCGGGCAAAGTATCCGAAATCAAGTTCGAGAAGGCGCGGCTGTCGCTGAGCGACGCGGTGGCCCGCGCCGGCGGGCCGGACGCGCAGCAGGCCGATCCCGCCAATATCTTCATCTTCCGCTATCAGCAGGATCCGACCGCGCCCAACGCGGAAAAGCCGTCGGTCTATCGGCTCGATATGACGCGGCCGTCGAGCTATTTCCTCTCGCAGCGGTTCATGATGCACGACAAGGATGTGATCTATGTCGCCAATGCGCGGGCGAACCAGACGCGCAAGGTGGTGGAAATCTTCAACCTGCTGACCTCGCCCTTCATCCAGGCGCGGGCAGTGACGCGGTGACGCAGCGGGGCGCCGTCCAAGGGCTAGGGGCGTCGTCATCGGAATGACAAATGGGGCGGCCACTGCGCGGAAAATAACAGCATCGGCCGATCGCCGATTCAGGGAAATATATGAGCGACCATAAGATGCGCATCTATCCAGTCATTCTGTCCGGCGGCTCCGGCACGCGCCTCTGGCCCCTGTCGCAGCCGCACAAGCCCAAGCAGTTCGTGCCGGTGGTCACCGACCAGTCGATGATCCAGGAAACCATCCTGCGCGTGGTGGAGCGGCCGGAATTCGCCGCGCCGATCATCGTGTCCGGCGAGAGCCAGGGCCATCTCGTCACCGAAGCGCTCGCCGGGATCGGCGTCGAACCCGCCGCCATCCTGCTGGAGCCGGCGGCGCGCAACACCGCAGCGGCGGTCGGAATCGCGGCGCACTGGATCGCCGCGAACGATCCCGATGCGCTGATGATGGTGATGCCGTCCGACCATGTCATCAACGATCGGCCGAGCCTCTATCGCGCGATCGAAGCGGCGGCCAAGGCGGCGCAGGGCGGGCGGCTCGTGACGTTCGGCATCCAGCCGACGCATCCAGAGACAGGCTATGGCTATATCGAGCGCGGAGATGCGCTTGCCGATGTCGCCGATGTGCATGATGTCGTGAGCTTTCGCGAAAAGCCGCCGCTGGAAACCGCCACCGCCTATTTCGAGGGCGGCCAGCATTATTGGAACGGCGGCATGTTCCTCTTTTCGGCTGGCGACTATCTGGCGGCGCTGCGCAACCATGCGCCGGACGTCGCGGAGGCGAGCGCCCAGGCGATGGACAAGGCGAGCGCCGACGGCGCGGTCGTGCGGCCCGATGCGGACGCCTTCATGGCCGGCCCCGACATATCGATCGACCATGCGGTGATGGAGAAGGCGACCAATGTCGCTGTCGTGCCGGTCGACATGGGCTGGTCCGATGTCGGATCATGGGACGCGCTCTGGACGATCTGCGAACGGGACGCGCGGGCGAACGGCGTGCGGGGCGACGGCTTTGTCATCGACGGCGACGGCAACCTCATCTATGTGAGCGACGGGCCGCCGGTCGCTGCGCTGGGTGTTCGCGACTGCGTCATCGTATCGACGGCCGAGGGCGTGCTCGTCGCGCCGCGCGACCGCTCGCAGGACGTCAAGAAGATCGTCGATCATCTGAAGCGGCGCCAGGCCGGCGTATGAAGGCCCAATCTGGTCAAGCATTGTGCAAGCGACCGCACTGCGGCATGATGCCGCAGGGTATCCGCTGATGCGGAGGCGGTGATCGAATGAGCAACGTTTACACCAAAAAGCTACCAAGCGCGGTCAGCCTGTTAGAAGGCGTGCGCGTCCAGGGGAGCGTGATCGGCGCGCTTCTGATGCGTGAGTTACACACCCGCTATGGCAAGCGCGGGCTGGGCTATGTGTGGCTGTTTCTTGAACCCATGCTGCTTGCGGTCATGGTCGTGTCGCTCAAACTTGTCTCGCACGAGCGCCATTATGGTCGGGGCATCAGCGTCGTCGCCTTCATCATTTTGGGCTACACGATCTTCATCATGTTTCGCGGCATATGGAACCGGTCCGACAAGGCGCTCGATTCCAACCTGCCGCTGATGTATCATCGGATGGTGAGCGTTTTCGACATATTGATGTCTCGTGCGTTACTGGAAGCCGTGGCGTCTTTGATGGCTTTTTTCATTCTCCAGGGTTTATGCATCATGCTGGAGATGGGGGATTGGCCCGCGCGGCCGATCTATTTTCTGACCGGCTTCCTGCAGTATTTCTGGTTTTCCTACTCGCTGTCCATGATCGTTTGCGCCGCGAGCTACGAGAATCCAACGGTGGAGAAGTTCATCCACCCCATCAGCTACATCCTCATGCCCTTGTCCGGCGCTTTCTTCATGGTCGATTGGTTCCCGGACAGGTTCCATGGCCTGATCGCCTATTGGCCGATGGCGTCGGTGTTCGAGGAAATGCGCTATGGCTGGTTCGAACAGGCTTCTGACCAGCATTTTTATCCTCTCTATGTCTGTTCAATATGTATGGTTTTGACGCTTGTCGGACTATTGGCGATCAAGCTCGTGCGGCGGAAGGTTGAATTGAAATGAATAAGCTCACCGACTTTGGCCGTCTGAGCACCCAGCCCGACACCCGACTGCTGCCTGGGGGGGTGCATGAAGACGACGGCAGAGTTTCGACCGCCGAGTTCATGAAACGCTATCTGTGGCGCATGCGCTATTTTCTGGCGATCGTCCTTCTGCCGACATCGCTGGTCGCGGTTTATTTCGGACTGATCGCCGCCGACCAATATGAATCCGAAGCGCATCTGGTGGTACGATCCAACAGCGGCGGCCGGGATTCGAGCGGGGGCCTCGACGCGGTGCTTAAATCCTTCGGGACCAGCGACTCCTCGCGTGAAGCATCGACCCTTGGCGATTATATGCGCTCGCACGATGTCGTCGCATCATTGCGGCGCAATACCCAGCTGGTCGAGCGCTACAGGCGTCCCGAAGCCGATTTCATCAGCCGGCTGCAAAAGGACGATCCAACCGACGAAGATCTGCTGAAATATTTCAAGAGCCGCTCCAACATCGATCTTGATTCCGAAACCGGCATCATCAATGTGCGGGTTCGCGCATTCCGGCCAGCGGACTCCTATGCCATCATCAATGCCATGCTGGCGCTGGGCGAAGAACGGGTGAATGCGCTTAACTTGCGGTCCTATGAGTCGATGCAGACGCTGGCGCGCCGCCAGCTTGCCGACGCGGAAAAGGGTCTCCAGTCGGCGCAGGCGGCGCTTGCCACCTTCCGCCGTGGTCAGGGGGATGTCGATCCGCAGGGCAGCGCCGAGGCGCAGTTGAAGCTCGTCACCGACCTGCGTAAGGAGGAAGCGATGGCGCGCGCCGAAATGGAGGCGATCGCGGCGCAGATCGGCAGCAACAACCCGCAATATAAGGCGCTGCAAAGCCGTGCCGAGGCGATCAATGGCCAGCTCAGTTCGCAGGAAGGTTTCCTGGTCGGCAACAGCCGGTCGATCGCGGCGCGGCTCGGCAACTATCAGGATCTGGAGCTTCGGCGCGAGTTTGAATCGAAACGCTATGCCGCCGCAGCTGCGGCGCTGGAATCCGCTCGCGAACAGGCGACCCGCCAGCAACTGTTCGTGGTGCGGCTGGTCGAACCGAATATGCCGCAAAAAGCGACCTATCCCAAAGCGGTGAAGTCGATCTTCACGGTGTTCCTGTCGCTCGCAGTCGCCTATGGCATCGGCTGGCTGCTCCTTGCTGGTGTTCGCGAGCATAGCGCCTGAGCGGTGCGCGGGGGACAGAGCGCGTGAGTGACAAGACCCGGAAGAAAGCGCCGCCTGCGCTCCGCAAGCTGATCGCCAAGGTCAACCGGGCGCGGGGACGCTACAAGTCCGCGGGCGTGCCGGTATCGGCAATGGTCCATGGGCTGATTTCGAAGGGCAATGCCGCGCGTAGTGCCAAGCGGTGGGAGGATGCCGCCCGCCATTTCGGCGACGCCGTGACGCAGGCGCCGCATCTGGCGCATATCTGGGTTCAGCTGGGACATATGCACAAGCAGCTGGAGCATTATGACCTGGCGCTGGACGCTTATGCCAGGGCGGAGGCGCTCGATCCTTCGGGCGAAGGCGCGATCGAGCAGGGGCGGGTCGCCCGCTTGCAGAACAAGCAGGGCGAGGCGTTGCAGCATTTCATGCGGGCCTATCACGCCAATCGCGGCAATGCCGACGCACTGACCGAAATTTTGAACGGGCTCGAACGGAGAACCAGAATGGAAAGACAAGCGCTGGCCGGCATCGTGCAAGGCGAACGCAAGTCTTCGCGCGCGCTGCGGTCGGCGGACAGCGATCTGGCGGCGATCGACGGGCTGCTCGCGCGGGCGCGGGCGCTGGATCTGGGAGCGGAACAGGTCCAGGCATTGCAGGCCGCACGGGAGAAGCTCGCTTCGCCCGGTCCGTCGCTGGCCGACTGGGACGGCAATGAGCTGGTGTTCGACGCATCCGATTTGATCGAATATTTCGCCCATAATCGGCTGCCGACCGGTATTCAGCGCGTTCAGATCGCGACGATCGCCGATTCCATCCGCAACCGGCCCGCCGGCACGGTCAAGGTCAGCTGCTTTTCGGACCAGGATAGCAGCTGGACCGAGGTGTCGACCGAGGGCTTCATGACGCTATGCCGGCTTGCGTTGGAGAGCGGCGACCGGACCGACCCGGAATGGATTGACGCCTATACCGAGCTGAAAGTCGATATCAGCCTTGCGCCGCCGCTGAAGTTCCAGACCGGCGCGTTCCTGGTCAATCTCGGCACGTCCTGGTGGCTGCGCGACTATTTCCTGTTTGTGCGTGAGGCCAAGCGGGCGCACGGGGTGCGCTACATCCCGTTCGTACATGACCTTATCCCGATCATCACCCCGCAATATTGCGTCAAGGAGCTGACGCAGGAATTTATCGAATGGGTGCTGGGGGTGTTCCATCACGCCGACTTCTTCCTGGTCAACAGCAATGCCACCAAGCGCGACCTGCTGAAGGTTGCGGGCATATTGGGGCACGAGATGGACTCGCAGGATGTCGCGGTGATCCCGCTCGACGCACAGTTCCGCGATCCCGATCAGCAGCTTGCCCCGCTACGCAAGCTGCGTGAATGGCAGCTTGCGCCGGGCGAGTTCGCGCTGATGGTGTCCACGATCGAGGTTCGCAAGAATCACGCAGCCGCCTTTGAGGCATGGCTGGCGCTGATCGACAAGCATGGCATTGGCCGCGTGCCCAAGCTGGTGTGCGTGGGCAAGCGTGGCTGGCTGGACGATGCAGTCTATGCGCAGATCGAAGCGTCGCCGCATTTGCGCTCGCGTGTCATCATCCTGTCGGGCCTGTCCGACGAGGAACTGGGCCTGCTCTACAGCACATGCCGCTTCACCCTTTATCCCAGCCATTATGAGGGCTGGGGCCTGCCGGTCACCGAATCGCTCTGTTACGGCAAGGTGCCTTTGCTGCCGGACAATTCATCGCTACCCGAAGCGGGCGGGCCATTTGCGGTCTATTACAAGTCCGGCTCCATCGCACAGCTGACCGAGAAGGCCGAGATGCTGATGTTCGACGATGCCGAGCGGGCGCGGCTGGAGGAGAAGATCAGGGCCGAGTTCCGTCCGCGCAAATGGCAAGATATCGCCGACCAGATCGGCCGCGAGATCGAGAGCTTCGTCAAGCGCACGCCCGCGCCGACGCCGGGCAATGACGGGGAGATGGTCGAGCGCATCGCGCCCGTTCGGTTCGGCGCCTATTATCCGATCGGCCGCAGCGTCGCTCAGCGTATCTGGCGCGGATCGGGCTCTGCCGAAATCTATCGCAGCGGCACCGGCTGGTGGTGGATGGAGCCATGGGGCTGCTGGACCAAGGGCGAGGGTGGCGACATTGCGCTGCGCTTTGTCGATCAGAAGGGGCCGGTGCGCGGTTTCGTGCGCCTTCATGCGCCGCCGGGCGAACCGACCCGCTTTGAAATCTCCGCGCCGGCGGCCGGGCTGTTCGTTGAGGGCACGCTGGCGGCGGGCGAGTTTCAATGGGTCGCGCTCGACATTCCCGAGATCGCACCGGTCGAGGGATTCCATATCCGGTTCCGCAGCGTCAATCCGGCCGACCTCGGCAAGATCACCGACGGCAACGATACGCGCACCATCGCGATCGGCGTGGGCGGTTTCTATTTCTGCCATGCGGACGATCTGATTGCGCGGGCCAATTTCATCGAAGCGATGAGCATCGGCGGCTTGAGCCAGATCGCCTTCAACCGCGAGCCGGCTGGCGGCGGCACCAAAGCGGCGGACTAGAGACAGGAGGCAGGCTGTGGGCGCAGTGCGGCTCGATACCAAGCAGGTGGTGAAGCCCTGGGGGCGGACCGACATCGGGGCTTTCCCTAATCCCGCGGGCGAACAGGTCGGGGAAATCTGGTTCGATGGGCCGGAGGGGCGGCGGCCGCCTTTGCTGGTCAAATATATCTTCACCAGCGAGAAGCTGTCGATCCAGGTGCATCCAACCGACGAACAGGCCCATGACGCCGGTCTGCCGGGGGGCAAGAATGAGTGCTGGTATATATTGGACGCTGAGCCCGGCGCGACCTTGGGCATCGGCACGACGCGCGAACTGGACGGGGAGGCGCTGCGGGCGTCGGCGCTGGACGGGTCGCTCGAAGCGCTGATGGACTGGAAGCCGGTGCAGCCGGGCAGTTTCTTCTATATCCCGGCGGGCACAGTCCATGCGATCGGGGCGGGCGTGACCCTGGTCGAGGTGCAGATCAACAATGACGTGACCTATCGCTTGTTCGACTATGGCCGGCCGCGCGAACTGCATCTGGACGCGGGTGTCGCGGTGTCGCAGGCGCGGCCCTATCCGATGGCGGAGCGGGTCATCCCGACCGGCGGCGACGCGGTGATGCTGGAGCGAGGCGAGGCGCCGTTTGCGCTCGACATGCGGCATTGGGATGCGGGGCAGGGCGAGACGCTGCGCGCGGGGCAGGGCTGGTTCATCCCGCTGAGCGGCGCGGGCACGATCGACGGCGCGGCTTGGGAAGCGCATCAATGCTGGCTGATCGAGGGCGAGGCCGCGGTGACGGTCGATGCCGCCGCCGATGTGCTGGTCGCTACGGTCTGATAGAAGCACGCCGGTAGCGGGGCATCACACTGTTCCCCGGCGCAGGCCGGGGTCCAGTCCCG
>ERZ1292632.548-Hain-H43-01um-R2-548-length-41272-cov-7_pt1 | contig 14678 bp, 22 predicted proteins | sample MGYA00564407_ERZ1292632 | MGnify/ENA primary metagenome ERZ1292632 (study PRJEB36523, sample SAMEA6512637) | groundwater metagenome | collected 2019-01-08 | study: AquaDiva: Metagenomics assemblies of 32 groundwater samples | reverse complement strand
TCTACGCCATCAAAGGGTCTGCCTTGCGGAGTCCAGAAAGCGCCCGTAACTACACATAAATGTCCGTATGGGTCTTGGGACATGAAAGAAGACCCATCAGATTGCCACAAAGGAAGATGGAGAACTAAGGAGGGGTCATAAATAAAACCTCTTTTCACAATCCCCTCCTTTAAGTTCCTGGAATTACAATCCCTTCTAACTCCACGAAGCTACTATTCTTTAACTGTGCCGTTACCCTAGCTGCCCCAGTGGCAACAGCATTCAATCTAATCCTGATTGGCGAACCAGGCAAACTAGCCGTGCTGAGATAACCAGTGAAGGTGTCATCTGAAGTAGTTGACGCTGCTACACCCTTTGAATAAGTAGCTCCTATTTGAGCATAGGCTAATGTGTTGATACTCCCATCAGCATTGACGAATTCAGACCTGGCATCCCATTGATAGTTGACACTTCCTACCGAACCCGTTAACTCAGTGAACCTCTGTGTTAAGCCAACAAATATCGTTTTGTTCCCTAAACTGAAGCCAGGATTAACTAACCGATTAAATATCTCAACTGCCGTAGTGCCTACCGTTACCACGGCTCCATAGACAACACCATCAGTAGCTACTTGCCCTGAAACTAGATGTTCAAGGTAAGACTGATTTACCCCGATATATCTTCTTATCGGGCCCCGCTTTATATCCATTTTATTCCTCCCTACACTTCGGGAGGTAAAGGACCACCGCCCATCTGTTGAATACCCTTACCAACAAGGTCTCTCCCTATTCGCCGCATCTTTCTCCTGTAATTGTCATATTCTATCTTGACAATCGCAGGACAGGTTATTTCTATCCCATCAAACAACTGGAACTTAATCCCGCTGATTGTTATAGGGATAGTCTCTTCAGGAGTGAAAGTGGTAATCCCATAGGTTCTGTCCATATCCTTTACTGTCCAGGGCGTCTTTACCCCCCTGACTACTTTACCAGGAATCCTATCTTGTTTGGATTCCTCTTCCTCAGCGACCTTTTCTATTAGTTCGCTGACGGCTTCTTGAGCCTTCTCAAGAATCTGAGCCTTAGTTTTTCTAGCCATATACCTCCTATGCTCTGCGTATTGCGATTATATCCCAGCCCATCGCTGGCATACTTCCCACAGTATCAATATCCGGGTTTATAACGCTGAAATTGATATTGTTAGCACCAGAGACAAAAAATCCACCGACTGAAAGGTTTGTCGGCATTGCTACTTTGGGGGTAGCTATTATTGCGTCCCCAGCAGCAACCCCTACCAACTGGATTGAACCAATAGCAGTTGAATAACTACCCACAGCTGCAATAGCAGCGTTACTCCCGACTCCTGCTATGACCCTTCCTAAAGGATTACTGGCATCATCAACCGCAAACCGCAGAGTTCCACCTTTCCCTCTGACTTCCCATCGGTTTGACCTGGCATTATATTCCAAACTGGGTCTTCCCATTTTATCCTCCTATTTCGGGAGGGCGGTATTTCCTAGCGCCCTCCCCCACCAAGTAAATTACACACTAGGCTATGCAGAATTGCTTCTACTAGAAGCACAGCGAATTGCCCCCAAGAAGTTCTGGTTTAGAATAACAGCGGTGAGAGCCGCTTTCCAACCTACGGTTGAATACTGCTCCAATGGGTCGGTATGTCCACCAGTTCCACGAGGATGGATAATCATCCGAGATTGCAGAGCAGAGAGCTCGGTTACAGCATAAGCCTCTCTCCCAATCATCACAACCTCGTAAATATCGGCACCAGACATACCATTAGAAGCCAAGATGCTCAGGTTTGAACTTTCAACAAACCTCACGCCCATCCAATCTCCCAACACACCAGTGAACATTGGGTTATTATCCCCTCTGATTTGAGCATGTTGGAAAGAGTTGACAATATCAGGGTCTTCAAACAAGTCCTTAGTATTGTCAGGATGGATAAACAAGATAAACTTGTTATCTTCCACTGGAAGAGCATCTGCTCGGCGAAGAGTTCGTCTCATCTCCAGAATTTCCGCAGCATCTAAGTAGTTGCCACTACCAACAGCACCAGCACCAGAAGTCCCCGTTACCGTAGCGCTGTCCGCATATTGAATGGTCGTAGTCGCATCAACTATATCCCTAACGACAGTATCTACCCCTTCCGCCATTGCGATACCGAATTTCTCGGCATACTCTGACAGGATTGGGTCAAACGCCTGAGTTTCTAACACATCAGAAATCTGAGCATACTGACCATACTGGGAGATAGTTGCGGTTACCGTGCTGATAGTAGCCTGCGTTACTGTTGGCGGTGTGCCTTCAGTAAGGGTATATGAACCAGCCGTAACCGTAATCTTCTCAAACCTACGGAATTCAATAGACTTTCCCCCACCAGGTGGGATAGGTCTCTTCTCACCGTATTTATGAAAAACCAGATTCTTTAGGGCAACAGAAAGCAGTTTCCTATCATAGAACTGCTTCATTTCTGCGGTCATACCCGCAGTTCCCAAAAGCTCCATTGCCATTTTAGTTTCCTCCTATATTGAGGGAGTTAATATCCAGCTTTACTTTTTATCGTCTTCTCAAACTCAGCAAACTCTTCAGTGGTCATGTCTTTCGGCATTTTCCTAGAAGTGCCTGCCGGCGTGCTTTCAAAGACACCAGGTTCAGGAGTTTTCGTTTCTTTAAGTTTCTTATTCTCCTCAGCCAAGAACGCAGAATATCGGTCTAAAGCGACCCTTTCCATATCCTCAGAGCTTAATAGAGCATCCGCATCTATTTCCACTCCACGCTGTTTATATTCAGCGACCAGTTCTCTGGCTCTGACTCCCTTCTCCCTCTCTTGATAGGAAGCCACATCCTTTTCGTATTTGGCTCTTAACTTTTTAATCTCCTCTTCCCTATCCAGAAGATATTTCTTGACTGCCTTTACATCATCATCATCATCCGCACTTATCCTCGCAATCCTTTCCTTATCAGTCAATTCTTCAATCCTCTGTTTAGCTTCATCCAGTTCCGCCTTCCACCTCTTCTCTCTGCTCTTTGAGCCTTCCCTGAGAGCAATTAAATCGGCTTCTGGCACCAATTTTTGGTCAGGTTTTTTTACCTCAACTGCTTCAGCCATATAACCTCCTGTTTATATTATAGCATAACCACTATTTAAGCGTGATTTTTCTCTTTTTTGTAGTCTTTTTCGGAATTAAAGCAGGTATAAGTTCTGTTGGAATACCAATCTCAGAAGCTCTTTTTTGTAATAGCAATTTGGCTTCCCTTGATTGAACAGTCGTAGCCTTGCCCCAGAAATTCAAGGCGGCATCTACATCAGGATGTTCTCTTCTATATCTTTCCTTTTCTTTGGTAGTTTTGCCCATATTATTCTGTTGGTAAGAGCTAAGTAACAAGTCATCCCTCGTTCTCATATCAGCAAAGGTTTGATATTTTTCAGCGATAGGACCCATCATCCACTCTACCCTGTTCTGATATAAATACTCAGACAGGTAAGCGGGAGCATCATTAAGTAATTCGTCAAATATTTCTTCCCTGTCCTTTCCCTTAACCTCAAAAATCTCCACATTTACTCGGAGAGGATATATGTCTTCGGGAACATTATATCTCTGAGCTAATTTCCTAAACTCCTCTAAGGCATCATTGCTAAGCAGTTCATTTACCTCTCCCCAGAAATATAAAGAGGCATCAATTTCAGGATTCCCTTCCCGATAAAACCGCCTAGATTTACCCTTGTCCAATTGTAAATAATCAAACCAGCCTTTCTCGGATGCATTGAAGTCAGGTCTTAAAGCAATTATCTCTTCCATAGTCCATTCCTTGTCCCTCACTTCCTCCATCTTGTTTAGCCAATCCATATAAGTTCGGGATGGATAGGTATTAACCCCAATGCTGGCAAATGATAGCAATCCTATCATTCCTTCTGGCATACCATACATCCTAATAGCCTCTATAAAATCCTGAATAGCACCAGAGGTTATTCTATTAAAAATCTGTTTCTTAACATCCTTCTCTTTAGTAGTTAATTCCTCCCCAATCGCCGTTTCCCCTGCCAGTAAATCGGTAATAAAAGAAGCAAAGGGGGAGAGCTTCATTCTAAGAAACTTGATAGTTTCATTAAACCTATCAATATCAACTATTTCACCAGCGCTGGTTTTCATTTTACCTGTTATAAGTCTACTGGCAAATCTAATATATGCAGCATGCCCACCATAAGGGTCAATTCTGGTATCTTTATATTTAATCATTCCATAGTCAGTGGAATTAGAATTTTCCTCAACAGTCAAATCAGGGTGATTGAGTAGTTTAACCAGACCAACAATACCACCAACAGCACTAAGAAAAGCTCCTATATTCCCCAGTGCTACTTTCCTAACTGTTGGACTATATTTCCACAAAACTAATGGCAATCCTAATGTTTGCACTCTTGAAATGTTTAATCTTGGAGAAAATAAGACCGTGTTAAGATGAGCTACAACCGCTTTCAGCTTTTCACTTTGCGTGATTGCTCCTCTACCTGTGCTAATGTTTATAAATTCCGCCAATTCATCATACACATCTTGGGTCGCCTTATCCCTCCATACTCTAGCATAACCATCAAATATATCCGCCCTGAATTTATTAAGTGTAGTAACAAAAACACGCTCTGAGCGTTTTATAAGAACCCCTACTGTTTGTTTAATAACTGGAATGCGATAAAGAATACTTGTGCCATAGGCTTCCTCTACTTTCGTTAAGACTCTTTCTCTTGCTGGCAATTCGGTCAAATCAAGTTTTTGTCTTAAAGGAGCAAACTCACTATTCCTGATAGCATCATCAACTTCCTCAACCCATTTTGCTGACCTGAAATAAGGTTGTGTGCCTGTCCAAAATGCTTTGAAAGCCTTAATAGGATACCTCGGCACCATAAATATCGCTTGCCTAAATAAGGGCATAAAGTCCAAACTTGCGAAAAGGGCTTTGGGGATATTGATTATTTCCGTAAATAATTGAGCAACCCTAGCCCATCCTCTAGTTCTGCCTAATTCTTCATAAGCCTTAACAAAATCAGCACCTAAAACCTTACGCAGATTTCGCAATTCCCCTAATGTTGGCGCTTCCTTTTTAGCCAAAGCTAATATAGTATTACGGGCTGCCAATGGCTTTCGCTCAAATACTGGATGGGAAATGATATGCTGGATAAAAGTTTTTGCTTCCTCCGGTGATAATCGCTCTATCAATGGTTTCTCTAGTTCCATTCCCACTGTTGGGAGAATTCTACCTTTCATAGCGCCGATTGCCCCTCTCACCTCTTCAACCGTCTCAGCTTTACCTAGTCGCTCTCCAAATTCACCAATCTTCGGAACTCTAGCTTCATGCTTTGCCTTTTCAATGACTCTTCTTTGGGACTTAGCCTGTTTCACCCAATCTACCAATTTAGTTTTAATCGCAGTAATCTCCTCAGCTTGAGATTGTATTTTAGCAACTGCTTCAGGAGATAAAGCCGCTTCTGTAAAGAGTGGAGGTATAACCTTCTCAGGAATGGCAGGGGGAATCTTCTTAGGAACAACAGGCGTAACCTTTTTGGGTATTACAACCTCAGTTTTAGGGATAGTTTGGGCAATAGCATCTTCCAGAATTGATAATTCCTTTTGTAAAGAAGCTCTTGTGCCTATCCCTTCAGGTAACTTACCCTTCGTCCCCAGAAGTTTATTGATTTCTGCCATCCGTTTTAATATCTGCCGTTGAGCTTGAGGAACACTACCACCCATAGCACCAAACTCAGTAATCATTGGTCCCCTAGTGGGGAATTTCCCTTGTTTTATTCCAGCAAGTATAGCTAACGGCCATAGGACCGATTGCGACACCTCAGATGCCCTGACTAATTTGTTAAAAAATTTATCAAAGGAGGATTCAGGTCTCCATATAGGCTGCTTTTTTGTAAAAGGCATCCTAGAAAGAGGAACTTCCTCCTTCTTTTCAACTAATTTCCAAGCCTTCTCAGGCTCATACCAATAATGACTTTCTCCCCTTTTTATTGCCTCCTGCCTTAATGCTTCTTCATCCTCTTCAAATCCTTGTAGAGGAGGGGTTATCGGAGGGGCAATTGTTTGTGGTTTCTCTTCTCCAGTAACTCTTCTTCGCAAGATGAGCTTACGAGAAGTAGGAGGAGCTTCTGCGGTTCGCCTCATCAGGGTAAGTTTCTTAGGTGCGGGAATAGGTTTAGGTAAAACCTCAAATTGGTTAGGTTCTTCTTTTGGCAGAATTCTATTAAGAACTAAATCCACTCCACTTCTTAATGTCATAATCTAGTTATCCTTTGGGGTCGGCGGCTTTCAGCCACCAAACGCTCAAATTCAAGCTCCATTGCCGTCTTCCTGGGTTTTATTGCCTTTTTCCTCGCAGTCTCTTCAGCTTCTATCCTTTGTCTTTCAGTTTCTTGTTCCTGTCTTATCTGAGGAGACCACGACTCTGCAGCACCACTTTCTATATCAACCAACCTTTGTTGGGATGCCTGATATTGTCCAACTATCCGCCCGTAGGCTTGAGTTAAAGGATTAAGTGTCAGAAGGTCAACTCCGCTTGCTAAAATACCTTCAGCCTGTTCCCTTAATTGATTAACAACATTTTGCTGATACTCTTTCTCAGTTTCAAACGTCTCCATTTTGGGGAGACCCCAGAAGGTTTGTAATGCCTGTTGCCCTTGAAATTGCTGTTGCCCCCACTGGGCGATTTGTTGTTCTTGTGTTTGTGGTCTAGTTGGGGCATATTTAGCTAATATAGTATCCGCCTGAGAGGGATTTGCCTGGACTTCCTTCATAATCCGACCCAATCCTTCCAAATAGGCAGGGTCTAATCTATCTCCTGTCTGGAATTGCATGTGTTCTTCCAGAAAACTCTCTACAGCAGGATGCCCAAACAAGCTTGGGTCAAATCCCCCTTTCTCCAAATAAATCTTTACAGAAGGGAGTTTAGTCCAATTGAAGACGATTTGAGGAGAGAATACTTCCCCAGCAGCTGTTTTAAAATCATTCATCAATTCTTCTCTATCCGTAGGAGTAAACTTCCCAGAGGTTACATCCCAAGCCTTAATCAGACCAAATAACTGGTCAGCCATATTCCCCTGTAAAACTCCAGCGGGAAGAATCGGCACATATAACGTTAAGGGATTCCCAGAGCTATCTATTATATCAGCCAACTCTTCCCAAGTTACAGGCACAAGTTTCCCGTTTATTTCTATTTGAGTGGGTAATGTTTGGTCATCTTCCTCCCTTGCCAAAAACTCTTCAGCAACTCCAGGAGGATAACCTCGCACCTCACCAGCAGTTACACGAGTTGAAGGTCTACCTACAGATGCCCAGAACTTATACTCAGGTCTATTTTTATAGGTAGATATAAAGATAGGGTCATAAGGAGGAGAATATCCATATTGTTCCTTAAACCATTCGGCAAATCTTCTAAACTCAGCCTGCTTTTCCTGTGTCATACTTCATCTACCTAATTAAAACTTCTCCTGTTGGGCTTAAAACTCTCCCCCTGCGACCCACATTCTCCGGTTGTGCTGTCGGGCGATTAACCCCTGGAGGGGGAACGCCCATCACGGCTCTGGTTCTATCAGGAGATTGACCCATTTCAGGAGGGCTGAGATTAGGAGAAGGATTTGGGGCATTAGGAGTTGTAGGAATACCTTGTCTCATTCCCAGTTCCATTTCCAAAGCCATAATATACCTTTTTAAGGCTTGAGCTTCGCCTATTCTGCCCTGAGTCTCAAAAAGTCTTTGCCTTTCTCTCATCTGTTCAATCAAACCAAGTTGTTTAACAATAGGCATTTCCAGCATCTCATCTTGAAGAATACGAGCATATTCCTGCTCACTATCTTGGACATCTAAGAACTCATCCCACAGAGTTTCCCTTGAAAGGAGTTGAGGTGGTTCCATCGCCTGTCTGGCAAAGAGAATTTGTTGGGTCCTATCCAAGGATGTAGTTACAGGGATAACCACATCTACAAAGGTTCTATCAGGAACATCTTTAGAGGAAAACTCCTCAGCAAAGAACATCCCCTTTTTCATAGATTTTGGGTTAAAAGTAGGTAAGGTGATTTTAGGAAAACCGCCATCTCTATATTGCTCAAGGAAATTCGTTGCTATTTGAGAAATGCTATATTGCATTGTGTTTAGGTAAGGACCGATTTTATATTTTATAGCCGCCATAAGCTGAGAAATAGCAAACCCAGAAAGCTCTATATTTATTCCACCATATACCACATCAGGGATTGACCCCTTTTGCTGCTGTCGGATTAACATCCCCAATAAATCAGCAGTTTCAGCAGGAGCAGCAGCGTGTTTAAGCAATTCAATCTGTTCATTCAAACGCAAGGGAATAATTGCTCCATAACCAGTCAGGTCTTCTTCTTTTATAGAAGGATCTCCTGATTGAGTTTTGGTTACGATATTAGGATATGCTGTTTCGCTTAAAATAGTCGCTAAAAGTTTGATAATCGCATTAGTATAAGCATACATATCCCGGTTAGAGGCAATAATAGGTTCTCCCCACCTTCTCTGCCATTCAGTTGTTCCCCTTTCGGGGTTTCCAACAGCCCCAACATGAATCGGAATTCGCTTAAACCTTTTTTCTTCAGTTAGCGGTTTAACTTCCTTTCCAGCAGCATAAATAGCGTTTGAGATTACAGGTTTCCTCCGCTTAATATCCTTCCGCCAGTAATTGATGATTTCTACATCCCCTCTTCGGGATGGTTCTTTCCATTCTGTTTGAAGCCCTTTGAACCGCCAATCATCAACCATTGCCAAAGCAGTTTGCCTATCAACCTCAAAAGACCTAATGCACTTTCTCAAACCATCGGAATCCCATTCTGGGTAGACTGTCATTGGGTCCCAGAGGTCAGCGATGAAAACAGTTTCTCCATCTCTGACATCAACGATATTAAAAATGGCATACCAGCCAGAAAGAGTCCAGTAAGCCAATTCCTTCAACCAATAGGACATACCTCTATCTAATTGTCGTCTATCAAGCTGTCTCCAGATACCCAGTAAGAATCGTTCTGCCTTACTCATCTTTTCCTTCTCTTCCGAGTCTGGGTTAGTCGTTAAGGGCAAACGGAATCTGGGTGGATAAGCTGATACCAGTGCAACCGCCGTATCATAAAACACTTTGGGCTCATTACTAATCCAGTTAAGTTTATCCCTCGTTCTAACTTCTTTAACCAGATTGACAGTATTTCTATCTTCAAGAATTTGGTCATTCCTAGATTTCCAATAATCTTTCAGATATTTAGATTCAGCTATTACATCTACTTTCATTTTTACCTCGCATAATGCATTACTTTATGTCTATTTGGTTCTATGATTGGAGCATTTTCTCTCAACTGAAGAGCAATCATTACCGCATCCAACTCATCATCAAACGCCCCTGGACCCGCCATAGCTTTTTGCCCATCATAGATATATTTTGATGCTTCCTCTGCTAGATTTTCGCTCCAGCTAACCAAATCCCCAGACCTTAAACTGATACCCATTTTATCAACCATTAAAGGTTTTGTTTTAACCGAAGTTTTCCACCCTGGTTCACTAGCCATCTTACCCATTATAACATCATAGTCTTGGTGGTAATACAAATTAGGGTAATTATTCTCCAGCATAACCCTAAGAACAGTAAACCCATGTCCAGTTCTTTCTACCCCGATTTCGGCATTATTAAACCTATTCGCCAGCCTTAAGACCTCTTCAGCAAAGAAATCAGGGGGCATTCTAGCTCTTATACAAGCCACATATTCTAATGTCCTGCATCTAATAACGGAAGCGACTGACCAATCCCCCTTAGCGGTGCCAGCAGCGACATCCACCCCCATAACATACTTCTCTCCTCCAATAACATCCTTCCAAATAGTTAGATGTTGGCTTTCTCGCCGTCCTTCTTGAATTTGCTGTAAATACCGCCTAATAGCCAAACCATCAAAAACATTAACATCACTAGAAAGCCAGCATTCTATATCATTTTCAGGATACTCTTGGTAGAAAAGGTCTCCTAACTCGGCTATTTTCTCTCTACGAAAGGCGATTTGCTCAGGACTCAGGTCTGAATTATCCTTTTGTTTAACATAACTCACAAAAAGTTGCTCTTCTTTGGTAAATTGGATATTCTTCGCCGGTCTAATACAGGTTACATCCCACCACCAGGGGAAAAAGAATGCCTTATAGTTAATATCCCCCCTTCTAGCAGCCTCGTAGAGCCGATAAAAGCCCCCAACACGACCTTTAGGTGTGCTTTCAACGGTAATCCAACCATCTTGGGGAACTGTTTGAGAAATATCAGCAAAAAGTCCCTCTACCCTGGAAGACGGCCACTTAGCCATTTCGGAAAGATGGGCATGGCTGATAGTATGCCCTATCCCTAAAGTATCAGAATTTGCCGAATCCACATAAACATAGGAGTCTAACTTGGGGAATCTCATCCTATGACCAGACCGCCAGTCAGTTATAGGTCTAATTTCTTCGGGTAGGTTCCGATGAAATCTTTGAACAGACTGAAAAAGATACTCTGAAGTTTCCAGGTCGTGAGTAACAATCACATGTCTCTGGTAAGGTCTGGTAAAAAGAGCATGGGAATTAACCGCTAAAACCCCAGTTGAAAAACCAGTCTGACGGCTTTTAAGGCAAACATCCCGATGGGTTCTATTTTCAATATAGAACCTTTGAGACGGCCATAAAACCATCGGAACGAGGGCAGATTCCTTAGTAATAACCCTAAAATACCGAGGAATATAGTCTAAAACATCATCTAGTTTATCTATAATTTCTACTTCCTTTTCTTGGGTATCTTCGCCCCAGACTTCCTAGCCTGCGACAATGCTGCTGCTACCGCTTGCTTTCTGGGATGACCCGATTTAATCATCTCCCGAATGTTATGTGAGATTGTGGCACGACTCTTTCCTTTTTTAAGTGGCATCTGACCCTCCTTATAAAATTACTGAGATAACTGCAATCCCTAGCAAGAAACCGAAAATATCCTTATACCCTCGGTCGGCTATTCTCCAATCCTCAACCACTTCATAAGTTAGAAAACCTAGACTGAACACAACCCCGATAACAGGCATAACGCTGATAAGCCAACCAGCAAAACAGCCAACAGGAAAATGTAGGACTACCCGCCAAATATCCAATAAACTCATAGCTTGAGGGCGACCCTCATTATTCCAAAGTTCTTTCAGGAAATTCATTTCTCCCCTTTCTTGAGTAATAGTTCTCTTAAAACCTCATTGGCTTTCCTTAGCAAGAACGCCAATTCGGCTGACATACTTTCTGCTATCCTGAGTTTCAAGGTTATATCAATTAGCTTGTCATATTCTTCTTTATTCATCTAATTCCCTTATTGACCTGATACAACCCATTGGAATTACCTGCCTAGCAGCACACCCATCCTTACTCTTCATCGCCGATAAGGTAATGCTCCTTCGGTCAGATTTTATCTTCCACCCCACCGATTGACAGGGAATAATACAATCCTTTAAGTCCTTCCAGTCTATCCACCCGGAATGCGTTATGGTGTCATCCCACTCAATCGCTACTAAAGGATACCTTTTCATTCATATCTCCTCAATATCATCTCCTCATAAGGAATACCACCCTTTTTCCCATCTCCCCCGATATCCTTTAACTCCCGCAACGCCGTTAATACACTCTGCTTGTCTACCTTGTCTAACTCGTCCCACTTGAATGCCTTGTCCGCTATTAACGCTAACCCAAGTATCGCCTTCGCCCTCTTTACCCTGGCATACTCCTTAGCAGCCTCCTCTATGTATTTCTCTTTGTTTACCATTAAAAACTTCTCTATAATATCAAAATCCCCATCACTCCTTCCCCTCCAATCCTGAAGAGTCTGACTTGTCCTGTCTACTATGTCTAAAGCATCATTCCTGTTCATTCCAATGAGCCTTAAATATAAAAAGTCCCTCTGCTCATTCCTTAAGGAACTTATTATCTCTATTAAAGGCGTATCTTTATATGCCACTACCGACTTCTCTACCATAACTTCACCCCGAAACTTGGTAAAAATTGGATTTTGTGAGAGGAGATTAAACTATTATTTCCACTTCTTGAAATGAGGATGCTCCCCCCCCTCTATACCCTATCTCTATTATAGCATAGCCCTTAAACCACTACGGGTAGTGGTGCTTTTGTGCCTAGATACTATATGTAGTGGGTGTATTACTGCTTCGCACTAAAACCGTTATGTAAAATGGTTGTAAAATAAATTCTCTTGAAGTTAACTAACAAAGCCACGAGGGATATTTCTTCTAGTGTGAGACGGGTATTCTAATAAAGTATAATATACCCTGGGTATTATATTACTAATAATATAATATAATAGTAATAATGTAATAATATATTATTATAGTAATAATATATTATTACTATAATAGTAATAAGGTCCCCGGGGGCCCCGGTACCCCTGGGGACCTTGGTTATAATTATAAAGCATATTTACCGGTAGTTTATTATACTAGGCGTGGTATAGGTAAAAATGTATAAGAAGTAAAGATTGGAAGAGATTATAAGGTATAGAATGTCTGTAAATGCTTCTAGTTAGCTGATAGCGACCTTGCTTTGGGGTTTTACCCGGTGTATTATGAGGGTATCAAATATAAGAGGAAATAAGAATGAAAGCATATCAGAGGAAAGCAATCAGACTAGCGGGGGAAATACTATCGGACCTCAAATTTAATAGCATGTCTCTTCCCGCCCAGCAGAAGCTCATCAGATGTCCTGCCGGCAGTTTTATCCCTCAAGATTTTGTATGCTATGGCAATCATACTAACATTCTTTGTTTAGGTTGTCAATGGTTTAAGGAAAATAAAAGGAGGTGATAGATGAAGAAACTAACGGGAGTGGCAAGAGGATTACCTGAACAGGAACAAGAGTGTGGTAGCTGCGGGACGCATTATGGGGTAAGGTGGGTATCAACAGTCGCATCTCATTATAGTTTTAGTGGTTATTTGTGCGAGCGATGTGAGCCAATAATCCACCCGGAAGAATTAAAAGCATAATGAGAGTAGGAATAAAACACAGCACCTTAAAAACTAAATAGAGTTTTACCCGCCTCGCCTTGCTAAATAAAGTAGGAAGGTGAGAAATGGAAACGAAGACCGCCAAGAGTTATGGGTATCAGTTACTTGAAGGACTACCTAAAGGCACGACCCTATACACAGTTTTACGGCGTGTGTCTCGTTCTGGAATGACAAGGATTTTAGGTGTTAAACTCATACAGGACAACAAACCGGTCAATTTAATCGTCCAGGAGTTCCCTCGCTGTGCTAGGGACGGCGACTACAAGGTTACAGGGTGCGGAATTGATATGGGCTTCTGGCTAGTTTATGAATTAGGTCAGTTAGTCCACCAAGACGGCTACTACTTCAACCAGAACTGGGTATAAAATAAATGGCAAGGCGAGGTAGGTAAGACTCTATTAAAAGGTTTAGGAATAAAACAAGGAGGGGTGAAAAATATGGAGACAAGATTAAGTGATTGGGATATAAAACTGCTTGTTGAAATCAAGATGATGCTAATAGAGGTTGAGCTTAATGCCCAGATACCCAACTCAGTTAAGTCCAAGTTGAAGAAGTGCCGGGAATATATTAAAGAGGTAATGTCTCCAACTTACATAGCTCAAATCTAGGAAATGTAAGAGAAATGGTAGAACATAAATGCCAAGTAGAAACTTACCGAGGTGCTGGTAGAATACCTGGTGCCGGATTTTTTAGCCTTTGTGGTAAGAAGGCAAACAAACAATTACCCGATGGCACTTGGGTATGTTACTATCATAGCCCCGCAGCAATAGCAAAGCGGGAAGAGGAAAAACGGTATCGCTGGGACATACAGGCAATGGAAAGGCGTGAAGGTCGTGGAAGAAAACAGCGCACATTATAGTAATAGTCCTGACCGATAGGAGGATAAAATGAAGGTTATAGCAGACTGGATAGAGTTAAAAGTTAAGCAATTTGATGATGGCAGTTTTGAGGCTTATGAAACCCTAACCGATGGCTGGTGCCTTGGCACCTGGGATGAGGTTAGGAATTGGATTGAAAAGAGATTGCTGACTAAAACCGAAGACGAAATAAATAAAAGTAAGGGGGATGGAGAATGAGAAAAGGTGATGTTATTGAGCTAAGGACAATAGACAAAAAAGGTTTTATAAGCTTCCAGCACTTGAAGATTAAGGATGCCAAGAAAGCCAAAAGACTGCTGGCTGAAAACCACTACACGCCAATGTATGAACCTAATACTTACTTTTGTAGCTACCAATATGAGAAATAAAACAAGGAGGGATGAAATGAAATCAGGAATTGCATTTCACTGCCACCATGAGGAATTGTGTGAGTTTGTCTATGATTATGATGGGTGGGTAAACTTCATCAAAACTAACAAACCTGAAGAAGAGAGAGAATTAAGATTACGGCTCTTCAAACTGATACCAGATGATTTGCTCCCTGGCAAAGAATCGGGAGAGTGGGAAGCCTACGAAAAAGCGTGGAAAGCCTGCGACAAAGCAAGGGATGCCTACGAAAAAGCGTGGAAAGCCTGCGACAAAGCAAGGGATGCCTGCGAAAAAGCGTGGGAAGCCTGCGACAAAGCAAGGGATGCCTACGAAAAAGCGTGGGAAGCCTGCGACAAAGCAAGGGATGCCTACGAAAAAGCGTGG
>ERZ1292632.2643-Hain-H43-01um-R2-2643-length-14680-cov-7_pt1 | contig 14680 bp, 20 predicted proteins | sample MGYA00564407_ERZ1292632 | MGnify/ENA primary metagenome ERZ1292632 (study PRJEB36523, sample SAMEA6512637) | groundwater metagenome | collected 2019-01-08 | study: AquaDiva: Metagenomics assemblies of 32 groundwater samples | reverse complement strand
CACAAATATATCCTTAATGGATTGTTTTAACACTATTCCGCAACAGGTCTAATGTAGTTAATGCAAATACTGCACCAAAAAAGTCGCCTTCTTCTACTTCTTCACTTACTAACAATTCAGTTAATTCCAATTTAACTTCAGGATTTTTTGAATTTCTAATAAGGCTAAATATCACCCAATCATCATCTTGTGTTAGTTCATTAAAAGATGTCAGTAAATCAGGCTCTTTTTCAACAACAAGAGCCTTCATTTTGTTTGAAGTCCCCCCCCTTAATATGTTTAGATTTCCCTGAACTGGTTCCATTCTGGAAATTGTATAATAAAGTGTCAACAGAACGCAAATAAAACAATTAAAGATGTTAACTAATGGACGGTATAAAATTATCGTTCAACTGAGAAAAGTTAAGGATTTTAGATTCTGCTTGATAATCAACTCTAGCAAAATCCGTTTCTGTATGAAGATCAACAACCTCTGCAGCAATGGATCTAGTAACAGCTTTTAAAACCGTTGGATCCTTATGCTTACCACTTATTGTATCTTTTGCAATCTGAGTATACCAAAGTTCTGCTTCCCACTTATATGCACCACTTCTTATTGAAAATCTATCTGAAGTTTGCGCTGCCTGTAATCTAGCTTCACAAACTTTTTCTCGCAGCGCTATTAAGCTGTCAAACAAAACTTTAGCTTCCATTCCCTCTTCCTTCAAAACTATCTTTTTCAACTCATCTCTATATTTACTATTTGCTCCATCTGCAACCTTTTCAAGGGAAGATCTTCTATCTTTTGATACATCAACAATTGGTTTAAGACTAATGTTATTTCTTGCAAACCAATTTTTTTGTGGTTCTTGAATTGGAATTGGTTCAGACATACCCGTAACTTTAGACTCTCTCTCTGCCTGTCAAGAAGCTGTTTTTGTAAATTGAGAGTTATTTTTTTGCGACAAAGTAGACCATGATTGCGAGGATTGAAACAACAACAACTAAAGTTATTGTTGATGTTTGAACATTCCAAGGTATATTCATATTATTTTGAAAATTTTTTTGTATATAGCGCAAACGCTGCAATAATAATCCCTACAAAACCAAAAATTATAATTGATGTATTATATGCAACTCCCCAGTCAATATTATTGCTCATGTCTTTTCCTTTCTAGAAAAGTATATAGCAAAAAATAATAGCAGTAAAGATAAAAATATTGAGGAGAAAATCGAAATCAGTCTTTCAAATAAAGAAAAGGTTGTGCTGGCAATTTGTCCTAATACTATTGCCAGCATTATTCCTTTGGCTAAATCTTCACAAAATCTTGAAATAACATTGTATTGATATGTTTTAAGTTTTGTCATATTTATCTAAATAAAATTATTGGCCACTGCCATAAAACGTGTAATAATATTGGGGAAACTATATTTTTTGTTCTAGCAAAAACAAAGGCACTACCTATTCCAAAAATGGTAGTTAATATTAGATATGTAACAGCAGCCATAAAATCAAGTTTCCAAACAAATATTGTAATAGGTACATGAATCATAGCCCAAAATACACTTGTTAAAAGATTTGCAGTAATTTCATTTTTGACAAATTTCCAAACTCTTGTAAAGATATAGCCCCTGAATGCTAATTCTTCTGATATTGCTGTGGCAAATGATAAGCCTAATGCGGGCAGAAGTGGTAAATTACCAATGTTTGCTCCTAAATTAAATTGTCCACCATATTTAACAAAATTAATAACTAATGCTTCGATTACAAAAAATGTGCCAAGCCCTAAAGCATAATAAACTGCAGGAAACAGACCTTTTGTTGTGACTCCTAGCGTCTCCATGCCTTGTCTTTCCTGCTTAAGCAGATAGAAAACTGGTACAAGCCAGACAATAGGTTTTATAAATAATTCTTCAATACTTTCTGGAAGTTGGAAAAGAAATCTATAAAATCCCCACACTACAAGAAGGTAGACTGCTAAAATTACTGCACGTTTAAAGCTTTGCATTCTTATTAATAATATCACAACCAACAAAAGCTTTGTCCATAGCGTTAATAATCAAATGAATTTTTTGCTCTGCTTCGGTAAAGTCAACAGCTCTCTTTTCATCAGGAAACCAATGAAAAACAAGGTTTCTGCCACTCGTCCAAGCATCCCAAAGAGTATCTGCTAGTTCCTTGCCATTACAATATTTAACTAATTTATCATAGACACTTTCTCTATCTCTAAATTTTTCTTCTAGGTATGGATTTAGGGCCTTGCCTATTCTAAACCTTTTACCTAAATAGTCTTCTTTTGAAATAAATCCCAAATCTAAAAACATTTTCTTTAAAAAACCTTCATATGCTTTAGCTGCAGGAAAAACCACAAATGAAAAATCATGGAATACTTTACTGCCCTGTGGCAAATCCCCCCCCCAACTTTTAACAACATTAACCAAAAACTCAGAAGCGACAAGAAGTTCTTGCAAATCAGCCTCTATATATTCCCACCAAACCTTTTTTTCTAAATCAAGATTCATTGGAACAATAATATCATAATTAGTTATTTGATATAATTAGTATTCAATGAAGAATCTTCTTTTTAAAATCAAGGAACATCTTAGATCTGAATATAATAGAAAAAGGGTTATTTTCTTTTCTGTTTTAATTTCTTTTTCACTCTGGCTTTTTTGGGGAATTCCCCTACCTACAAAACTATCATCGCCTGATATTCCTGTTTCCACAAAACTATTTGATAGAAATGGAAAACTATTATATGAGATATATGCAGAAACAAGGAGAAGTCCTGTCAAATTAGATGAACTTCCTGATCATATTAAAAATGCAACAATTGCAATTGAAGATAAAGATTTTTTTGCTCATAGCGGTTTTTCTTTTACAGGAATCGCTCGCGCCACATGGAAAATAGTAACCAGAGGCAAACTTGAGGGAGGATCAACCTTGACTCAACAACTTGTCAAAAATGCACTACTTTCTCCTGAAAGAACAATCAGAAGAAAAGCAAGAGAGTTTTTTTTAACTATGGTGGTTGAAGGAATATATTCTAAGAATCAAATTTTAGAAATGTATTTGAACCAAATTCCGTATGGATCAACTGCTTATGGAATTGAAAGTGCATCTGAACTTTACTTTGGAAAAGCTGCTAAAGATTTAACACTTGCAGAAAGCACATTAATTGCAGGTCTACCACAAAGCCCAACTCGATATTCTCCATTCGGTGCTCACCCCGAACTTGCCAGAGAACGCCAAAGGGAAGTCTTAAAACAAATGGTTGCTAATAAATACCTAACTCAGGAAGAAGCTGACAAAGCATACGAAGAGAAAATTGTATATGCAAAAATTAAGGCTCCGGTAGCACCCCACTTTGCTCTTTGGGTTAAAGACCAATTAGTTGAGAAGTATGGAGAGAAAAAAGTTGAACAAGGTGGATTAAGGGTTATGACGACACTCGATCTTGATCTTCAACAATACGCACAAGAACAGGTTGCAACTGAAGTTGCAAAATTGAAAAAACAAAAAGTAGGAAATGGTGCAGCACTAATTACACATCCATCAACTGGGGAAATACTCGCCATGGTTGGTAGTAAAGATTACTTTGCTGAAGATGAGGAGGGAAAAGTAAATATAATTTTGAGGGAAAGGCAACCAGGATCTTCAATCAAACCAATTAATTATGCCTTCGCAATATCGCGCAAATTAATAACTTTAGCTACGACCTTTGCTGATATTCCTACTTGTTTTGCAGTTTCCGGCCAATCTTTATATTGTCCTAAAAATTATGATGGCACATATCATGGACTAGTTCAAACGCGCTTTGCTCTGGGAAATTCATATAATATTCCTGCAGTTAAAATTTTAGCCTTAAATGGCATCAAAGAATTTGTAGAGTTTGCTGAAAATTTAGGTCTTACAACTTATACAAATCCTGATAAATATGGATTGTCCTTAACTCTAGGAGGAGGAGAAGTAAGACCATATGATATGGCAGAAGCTTTTGGAGTATTTGCAAATGATGGTGTAAAAGAACCGTTAGTTGCAATCACTGAGATTTCCGATTGGAAAGGAAAAGTTTTGGAAAAAATTAAAATAGATGATAAAAAGCTCTCAGGCGAAAAGGTGTTAGATGTTGGAACTTCATTTTTAATTTCTCATACACTTCATGATAACAATGCAAGAACGGGAGCTTTTGGACCCTCTAGTTTTTTAAATGTTAAGGGACATCCTGAAGTATCTGTTAAAACAGGAACTACAAATGATAGGAAAGACAACTGGACTATTGGTTATACTAAACAAATATTAGCTGTTGTCTGGGTAGGAAATAACGACAATACTTCGATGAGTGGTGCTGTTTCTGGAGTATCTGGTGCATCCCCTATTTGGAATAAAGTAATGAAATTTGCACTTGATAAATCTGAAAATGGAGAATATGACAAAGATGATGACGGACACTCATGGCCGCTGCAACCTGAGGAAGTAGTAGGGGCAACAATCTGTGCAGATACAGGAGATATCAGACCAGATTGCCAAACAAGATTTGAGTACTTTTTGGCAGGAACAATACCAACTACATCAAGAATCACCTCACAAGACTTACTTATTTTTAAAGATACAGGCCAAGTTGCAAACTCTGATGCCACACCAGAGCAAGTAGAACCACAAAATAAACCTGTTTTTACAGATCCGTTAGGCGCTATTTACTGCATGTCCTGCCCAATTGCATCAAGCTCTGCAACAATTAGATACCCTCTCAAATCCCTATAGTCTTGACATTCACACACACAGGAGTAAACTATCGACCATGCCAACATTTAGGGGGTTAAATGCAAAGATTGTAAACTTTGTTCACTAAAAGAAAAGTCTCAGTACGATTTTGGTAGAGAAATGGTGGTGGATGCAAATTGTAATTCTGAAGAAGGTCCATCTATAGCAATAGACTCAAGTACATCACCTTACAACAATTTCATAATGGCAAGGATGAACAAAGAGGCACGAAGATTTGTTGCGGAAGGAAAGTCGTGTTTTGTGCCGAAGGATAGTCAATAAACCTGATTGTCGATGTTAACATTAACCTTCTACTTCATAAAAACTGAATAGGTCAAAACAAAAGCAATTACCATTAATCCAAATGCTATTAAGGCCTTCGCATTTATATCCATAAGATCAGGACCATTATACTCATATTGTTTTTTATTAATTCTACTTTTCAGTTTATTTTTAAATAATTTGCTAGCCATAAACATAATATAACAGCAAAAATATCGACTATCAATAGCACTATTTTAATAAATTTCTTAGCTTTCGAATAATTTGGAGTTATTATAATTGCACCAATCCAACCAGCAGCAAGATTAACAAAAAGGTCAGAAATTATATTAGGCCAATTATTCATCCCAAATTAATTATACACATGATAGAATAGGCTTGTGGCTGGAAGACAAAAACAAAAACCGACCACTGCCCTTTTTTACCTAGCGGTACTATTAACTGCTATTGGTAGACCTTTCTATCGTATTCTTTCCTCAGTTTTCGTTGCTATTATTTTTGTTTTATATACAACAGGTCACGTATTTAGAAAAATAATTAGCCTTTTTTTACAAATTAATCTCAAAAAAAGAACTGGTAAAATAATATATCCACAATTTAAAATTAACTTTCCAGAATTTATTCTTCATAAAATTGTTTTACCTAAATTTTCCATCAAAAAACGATATATTGTTTTCTTTGTATTTATTGGATTATTGGTTGTTGGTTATTGGTTATTGATAAGGGATCTTCCTTCCCCTAAAGAATTAACTACTCGACAAATTGATGTCTCAACAAAAATATATGACAGAAATGGAATACTTCTCTATACAATTTATAAAGATAAAAACAGAACACCCGTAAAACTATCTCAGATTCCTGAAAATGTTAAACTGGCAACACTTGCCGCAGAAGATGCCGAATTCTACAACCATATAGGTTTTTCAGTCAGAGGAACTGCAAGAGCAATATTTAAAAATATTCGTGAAGGCAGACTTGAGGGTGGGTCAACAATCACCCAACAATTAGTTAAAAATGCATTACTTTCATCTGAAAAAACTTATATCAGAAAATTGCGCGAATTGATTCTCTCTGTTGGTGTTGAAATGAACTACTCCAAAGATGAAATACTTGAAATGTATTTAAATGAAGTTAGTTACGGTGGAACAGTTTATGGAATTAGTGAAGCATCAATTCACTACTTTGGAAAAAATGTAGACAAATTAACTCTAGCAGAAGCAGCTTTAATTGCAGGACTTCCACAAAGCCCAACGCGCTATTCTCCGTTTGGAAATAATCCAGACCTAACATTTTCAAGACAAAGAGAAGTTTTACATTTAATGAAAGTTAATAAGTTTATAACTGAAGAGGAAGAACAGGAAGCAATTGCCAAAAGAATTACATTTGCTGCAAACAAACAAAATATCCTAGCTCCCCATTTTGTAATGTATGTACGAGAAAAACTAATTGAGGAATATGGAGAAGAAGTTGTCATGAAAGGTGGGCTTACTGTAACAACAACACTTGATTTAAATATTCAAACTCTTGCTGAAAAGATCGCCAAAGAAGAAATTGCAAAATTGAAAAATCTAAAAGTAACAAACGCCAGTGTAATTATATTAAATCCAAAAAACGGTGAGATTCTGGCCATGGTTGGATCAATTGATTATTTTGACACAAAAAACGATGGTAATGTAAATGTAATAACAAGGGCTAGACAACCAGGATCATCGATTAAAGTAGTTAATTATGCCCAAGCACTTTCAGAAGGTTTAACGCTTGCATCGATTGTTGATGATTCTCCGGTTTCATTTAAAGTGGCAGGTCAAAAACCATATGCTCCAAAAAACTATGATGGAACATATAAAGGAAAAATTACAGTTAGACAAGCACTGGCTCAATCTAGAAATATTCCGGCAGTTAAAATTTTAGCTAGCTACGGAGTCAATAAAATGATTGATTTAGGTCAGAAAATGGGAATAAGCTCGTGGAATGATAGATCAAGGTTTGGATTATCATTAACATTGGGTGGTGGTGAGACAAAACTGCTAGATTTGGCTTCAGTTTATTCTGTTATTGCAAATAATGGTATTAAAAATGAAATCAAAGATATTACAGAAATAAAAAATTACAAAGGCAAAACGCTTTTTAATATTAATAGATTTACTGATGAATCAGAAAAAGTAATTGATCCAAGAATTGCCTTTTTGTTAATTGATGTTTTAAAAGATAATATTTCAAGATCTCCAGCTTTTGGAACAAATTCAATGTTAGTTGTTCCAAACCACCCTGAAGTAGCAGTAAAAACTGGAACTAGTAATGATTTAAAAGACAATTTAACAATTGGGTTTAATCAAGATTATGTAGTTGCAGTTTGGGTTGGTAATAATGATAGTTCACCAATGGCAAGAATTGCATCGGGAATAACAGGAGCTGCCCCAATTTGGAACAAGATAATAACTGCGTTATTAAAAAATTCTGAGTCCAAAGAATGGGACATCCCAGAAGGGTTGGTTTATAAAGAATGTTACGGAAGATTTGAATGGTTTCTAGAAGAAAGACAATTAAATTGCCCTAAAATAATTGAGCCAGCTGCCTCAACCAGTACCAGTGACTAAATCCCTATACATTAAATAGAAAGGAAGCATAAAGAGAGGGGCTACAAATGAAATTATTAAATTTCCAGCATATGGAATTGCCACCACTACTATTGATACAAAAAAAGCAAATAATCCAAAGGTAACAGTACGACCTAAAACTTTCCAGAATCTGCCCTTAACCATTGCTTTACTTTGTTTTAATGCCTCAAAAACTCCCATGTTTTTATCTAATACAAGCCATGTCGAAAAAGAATACCAGACTCCAAACATAATTGCGGGGATTACTAATAAAACTAATCCCACAAGAACTATTAATCCAACAACTAAAGATATCAAGAAAAACTTCAACATGTTTTTATAACCTAGCCTAAAGATCTCTTTTTCTGTGTTTCCTATTTTTAAAACTACAAAATATTTAACTGTTTGAGACCATATGCCAACGACTATTGATAGTAAAGTTAAAACAACAAATCCTACATTTTGCCAATCATTAGATGAATAGAAGTAGCTAATTAAATAACCAATTGCTGAAGTTAAAATAACTACCACTGCCATGACCTTTGCAAAAAGGACAAAATTTTCTTTCTTGGTATAAATTCCCCAAGCCTCTTTTATATATTCAACTGGTGTTTTCAATGTTTGTTCTTGCATTTTATTTTCCCTATCACCTATAACCTATTTCCTATGACCTACCTAGTATGTTCATCATACAACAATTTTGTAAGTTTTGGAAATAGTTCATCAGCTTCTCTCTCTATTACTCCATCTGTCATAATTACTAAAACAAATGGTTTATCTCCCATCACAATTCCTGCATCACTAACGCTGTGCAGTTCTCTACCATATTTATGAATAACTTTAATATCACTTGGTATTCCAGCCCTTAGCCAATTCTCAAATATTGTATCTGTCATATAGTTTTGAAGCAATTTTGAATCTTCGTTATTTAGTATTTCGTTCAAATACAGCTTCTTAAAAAAAATACCTATTTCCTCTGGTGTTGTTTCGTTTTCAGAAAGTGAAGTATGATTCATACCCAAATCGAGTATTGCACGATTAATATTTTCCTTTCCTAATATATTAACCATTTTGTTAAACGCACTGTTTTCAGATCTTTTTCCCATTGCTTCAACAAGTACCTTATCCTCCCCATTTTTCATTGCCAAATACATAACAGGTAATTTAATTAATGATGCTGCTTGCATAGTTTCCTGATGATTATATCCATAATAATAATCGCCGTTGATATCATATATATAAAATGCATAAAGACCAGAATAATCATTAGTGGCTTCTTTAAAAAGTTTTTTAGTGTTTTCAATTTTTTCCTGCGAGATTTTACTGTCTTTATTGCCTACAACTATTACCTGTTCTTTAAATGGATTTAAATCCGAGATACTTGGTAATTTCAATTGCGGTAATTTGGGCAATTTAAAATTTCTTGCGGTTAGGGTTAAAATTCCAGAAGTTAAAACAGTAACAAGCAAAACAGACAAAACAATTATCCTTTCTTTTGCACCCCAAGGTTTAATTGGCTCTTTCCTACTTCGACGGTTTTCAGGATTCAAATCACGAATTTTTCTTTTTGGAGTTTCTAACTCTAATTCATCCTCATCATCAATATCCTCTTCCCTTTTTCTATTGAATAGTCCCATATCTTAATTCTACATGAAGTTTTTTATTTTATCAGTTCAATATCTCCTAAATCTTTTGCCTTTTTGTAATAATCCTCATCACAAGTTAAAAAAACTGCATTTTGAGCTTTGGCCAAAACATGATACAAAGTATCATAAATAGTTGTTTTATACTTAAATGCTAAATAAATTGCTTCTTCATACAGTGGAGTGTCTAATTTTTCATATTTTATAGGCAAAGAAAGGAAACTATTAAAAAATTTAGTTGCTTTTTCAGGATCAGATAAACCAAACCTTAAGCCATTTGCAACTTCAGTTTTCAGAAAATCCACAGAAAGTGCTTTTAATTTCACTTTTTGTATATCAAAAAGATAGGTGTTTATTTTATCTAAAACACCTTTCCGACTTTCAAGTAAAGACACTAAAATTATTGAAGCATCCAGTACATATTTCTTCATGTTCTACCTTTGTGGATAGCATTTAATATCTGTTTTATATTTTTTCTAGGTGCCTCTGCACGTAGAGCTAAAAAATCAGTAACCGCATTTTCAGGTTTTATTTTCTGTTGCAAGACTCTTTTTTGCACAGCCTCAGCAACATACCCACTTACACCTCCTGTTGGAAGTAACATCATAAGATCATCATATAGATATGCTGGGAGACTTACTGTTACTCTTTTATAGTTCATATCGTCAGTATGAAGTATGTTCATAACTTTGTCAAGAATTATTTTCGGCGGGCAGGCCAAACTTCTTTATTCACAATGTTTATTGGTTCTTTAGAGGATAATACATCTAAAATTCCACCTACTGCCAATTTTGCCATGGCGTCGCGAGCTTCATATGTAGCTGAGGCAATATGAGGGGTGGTTATTACATTTGGCATACCAATTAGCTCTGGGTCTATGTTTGGCTCATTGTCAAAAACATCAAGAGCTGCACCTGCCAAGTGCCCATCGCGCAAACTATTAACAAGATCATGTTCATCAACTATAGGGCCTCTTGCAGTATTAATTAAAAAGCTTCCCTTTTTCATTTTTGAGAATGCTTTAGCATTCATCATATGTCTTGTTTCATCAGTTAATGGAACATGAAGTGATACCACGTCAGACGTGGCAAGCAATTCGTCTAATTCGATGCTATGCTCGTCTTTGGTTCTTTTGGTATAGACAACATTCATTTTGTAGCCCTCTGCACGTCTTGCAACCATTGTTCCTATTCCTCCCATACCAATAATTCCTAAAGTTTTGCCCATTAATGAGGTTCCCAAAAATATGTCAGGTTCCCAACCTTTGTAAGCTCCCCTTCTTGTTGCCTCATCTGCTTCAACAACCCTTCGTAACAATGCTGAAATTAACGCCCAAGTATGTTCTGCAACTGCTTCATCAACTTCAACGCATGGAGTATTACAAACTACAATTCCACGATCAGTTGCATCTTTGATGTTTATGTTGTCAAACCCTACTGCATAATTACTAATAATTTTAAGTTGTGGACCAATCGCATCCATTACATCTCCATCAATTTTATCTGTAAGAAGTGAGAGGAGTGCATCAACTCCTTTTGCCTTTTCAATTAATTCCTCTGAAGTAAGTGACCTATCAAACTCAGAAATAGTTACTTCATTACCGTTTTTAAGTGGCTCTAAATCTCCCGGAACTTTTCTAGTAACAAAAATCTTTGCCATATTTACAATTTACCACATTCCAACTAAAGTATTAATATGGAATCAGTTCAACCAGTACCCAAACAGTCTAATTTTCTAGTCATCTTATTATCTATTCTCCTAATTATTTCCTGCCTTATTGCAGGTTTCTCTGCATATCAAACACAAAAATTAGTTAAACAGTTACGAGTGATGGGTGACGAGTTAAAACCTACACCAGCAACAACCCAAACACCAACACCCACAATTCCTTCAAAATTTAAACAAAGTTATACTAATAAAGAATTTACACTAGAGTTTCCAACTGAGTGTACTCAGGGCGAAAAATTTATTGAGTGTAAAAAAGATAACTTAAATATTTCAATTGACACAAGACTCTCTGGTGTGGGCACATCAGGACGAGATGAAATAAAAATTATAAATTTGAATGGAACTGAGTGGGAAAGATTTTCAATAAATGCACCTAACCCACTTTTCTCTGCTTATGCCTACATTGATGATTTAAATGGCAACGCCAGTAACTATTTTATAGCTGTTAATTATTCACAATTTTCACTTGAAGCTCAAAGCTATTTCGAGAAAATTCTTTCAACTTTTAAATTTATAGAACCGGTGGCAAGTAGTTCTCCACTTCCTGTTGCTTGTACAATGGAGGCAAAAATTTGCCCTGATGGATCATCAGTTGAAAGAAACGGTCCAAAGTGTGAATTTGCCCCATGTCCCGAAACTAGTAGATAGAGGCTAGACCTTAGAATCTAGCTTTTTGGAATATTTTTTAATCCACAATGCTATTTCATCAACCGATATATTATCATTGGCTACAGAAATCATAAAATCAATTGCAATTTCATTTTTAACTTTCAAATGAATTCTGTTTAATTTTAGAATCATAAAACACCCAACAAACGCAGTTCTTTTATTACCATCCACAAAAGGATGATTTTTAACTACTGATTGAATAAATGCTGCACATTTTAGATAAATATTTGGATACAAATCTGCTCCGCTAAAGGTTGCAAAAGGTCTAAATATAGCAGATTCAAACATTCCTTTATCTCTTATTCCAGATGATCCTCCGTGTTTTCTAATCATTGCCTCATGAAGAAGTAAAATCTGCTTAGGGGTTAGGGTTTTCATTCAAGGTTAGCAAGTTTATTTAAAACATCTCCATATTCAAATTCAACTTCTTTTAAAAGTTTCATAAATTCTTTATCAGAAGCATTTTGATATTTTGTTTCCTTAGGTATTTTGGGAGAATAAGTTATTACTCCATTCTGTTGAGTTATTGCAACCTTGTCTCCTTGTTTAAGATTGTGCTCTTCAACAAAGCTTTTTGGAAATGTAACCCCTAATGAATTTCCTACTTTCAAAATATTTTTAAGCATTAGCATAGTTATATGTTATAGCGATTTTCAATCGATATATCCTTTATATAGTAAAGGTTATAACATGTTCTAACATTTGTCAAATTTGAAGCCAATTACATCTCCTCTACTTTAACTCCTGAAGATTTAAATCTTTCAACCCACATTTCCATATCCTCCTCTTTAAGTAGTCCTTTTTGGGCTCCTACAAAACCAATTACAGATGCTGAATTTACAGTTCCCCAGACAAGGGCTTCCTCAATAGTTTTTCCTTTAATTACAGCTGACAAAAATCCGGATCCAAAAGCATCTCCTGCACCAGTTCTTTCATAGGCATCCATGGGCATAATCCCACAGTGCAAAAATTGATGTCCATCAAAAACATATGCTCCGTTTCCTCCATCTGTAATTACCGAAATCTGTGGTCCAAGACCCGAAAGTGCCATCAATAGTTCTTTTGTAACTTCCCCTTTTGATTCATATCCCGTTAGTTTCTCTGCTTCTTGTTTGTTTACAAAAACTAGATGTGTTAGTTTCATTACATTTCCTATTTTCTCGATTCCCCCCCTAAGTTGCCATGTGCCAGGGTTAAATGCAAGCTTTGTTTCGGGGTTTTTAACAAGCCACTCTGTAATATGTGTATAAAATGGTCTATATGATTCACCCATTGAAGTTAGATACATCCATGGAACTTTAGGCAGTTGCACTGGATATTCATAGGAACGAGGTGCGTGATATGTAAAGATTGTTCGTTCTCCTGTGTAAGCTACGACAACGTTAAAATTAGAAAGGGTTGAGGGTTGTTGAACTACATATGTTAAATCAATTCCTTCTTGTTTTAGTCTTTCGATAATTTGTATGCCAGTACTATCATCACCTAATGTAAGTACTGCCCCGACATTTACACCCAACCTTTTCGTACCAACTGAATTATTTGCAGAATTTCCACCTATTGAGAACTCTAAGTTCTTAACTGGAATTTTATCTGCATACGAAAAAGCAATTAAACATTCCTTAGTATTAATGTCGCAAAGTGATTCAGATTCTGAAGGAGTTATAAATACATCAAGATTAGCATCCCCAACTGATAGTAAGTCAATGTTCATAATTATAATTCCCCCATTCTTGCTTTAGTTACTTTTTGAAGTCTATTTATCAAAACTCTTTGAGCCTCTTCTACCATTTCACTTTTACCTGCCCACTGGGCTAATGCATCTTTTTGTAAAGCTCTTGCAAACGAAAATGATATTTTCCATGGATCGTTTTTTGACAAATCTTCTATTTTATCCAAATACAAAGTTGAATCACTGTAGGTTATTCCACCAGATAATAATACTATTCCCCCAACTTCTTTGGGTACAAATCTTCTGTAAACCCGTAAAGTTGCATTTGCCACTTCCAAGGGTTCAGCAATTACCCCACTGTCAACCCCAGGTAAAATCATATTGGTTTTTAAAATTACATCAGAAAGATTAATGCTTTCGCTTTGTAAACTTTCAAATAGTTTTTGTAATATTTTTCCAGAAATTTCTGCACATCTTGTTGTAGTATGGGTTCCTTTAATTTCTACGTCAGGTTCCACAAATGGAACAAGATTATACTTGTGAGAAATTTTTGCAAATTCGGTAAGTCTTTTTATACTTTCATCAAGAAATTCATCGCTTGGATAAATATCTGAAACTTTAAACCCAGCTCTCCATTTGGTAAATTTAATGCCTAAATTGGCATATTTTTTAAATCGTTCATCAAGTGTTTCTGTTCCATACGACATATTTTGTTCAGTATCTTTATATTTTTCACTTCCATTGTCTCCCCTTACACCAGCTACTATTCCCTGTTGAATTAAGTAGTCAACAAAACTCATATTACTATCTAATTTTTGATTAATTGTTTCATCGTGCAAAATTATTCCAGACACATATTTGTTTAAGTCAGGGGTAGTAACCAACATCTGTCTATAAATACGATTCAATTCTGCTGTAGACCGTAGACCAACAGCTTCAAACTGTTTTGCTATTGTTGTAGGACTCCAATCAAGGGCTAAAATTCCTTTTTTTGAAACAAGAAGATCTTGGACAGTTTGATTCATCATTATTTAAATACTAAATAATAGATTATAAACAGTAACATGAAGGAAATGACCGATAATCCAAAAGCTATCCCTACGTTTGCGTTTACATCTATGATATCAAGTTTTTTTTGTTTTTTTGCCATACTAAAGTATTCTAAATAAATAAGCTCCTACAACACAAAATATAGCAAAGATAATGTCCATCGTCAACATAAACAACCTTCGTATTCCTTTTTCTTTTGAAAAATTTGGGACAATTAATACTGCCCCCAACCACCCAGCGGCTAAATAGACCTGTTGCGGAATAGTGTTAAAACAATCCATTAAGGATATATTTGTGA
>ERZ1292632.2437-Hain-H43-01um-R2-2437-length-15523-cov-4_pt2 | contig 14693 bp, 21 predicted proteins | sample MGYA00564407_ERZ1292632 | MGnify/ENA primary metagenome ERZ1292632 (study PRJEB36523, sample SAMEA6512637) | groundwater metagenome | collected 2019-01-08 | study: AquaDiva: Metagenomics assemblies of 32 groundwater samples | reverse complement strand
CGACTGGTACTCTGATTGTACTCTTGGTGAAGTGCATCATACTATTGCATTCTTGGAAGAATTACTCACCATTCCAGAAGAGGAGAGATAATGAAGCAATATGTCTGGATCATCGCCGGTGGGCCAATGCAGGTTCCCATGATAGGGAAAGTTCATCATCGGGGATATGGAGTCATTCTTACTGATGGTAATGAACAGTGTGTCGCCAAAGAATATCTCTATGATGATGATATCTTCTGGTGTCTTGATACCTATGATGAAGAGGGACACATTAAGTTGGCGGGTGAGTTGCGACAGTCATTCAATATCATTGGTGTCATGGCTCCTAGTGCAGATGTGGGACCAACTGTATCTGCCATTGCAGAGACTCTTGGACTACCAGGAGTCTACAGAGATGTGGCACAGAGAGTACGCAATAAGATCATGATGCGGATTCTTCTTGGATTTCCTTATCCACGGTACATGCCAGGGCAATCATATACACATAATACTATTCGTACTTGGGAACGGGAGAATGCTTCTCCATATCCTTGTGTCGTGAAAGCGGTGGATAATTGTGCCTCCCGTGGCATGTCAATTGTGACAAGTCCTGGTCAGATGGAGAGTGCTGTTAAGAAAGCCTTTGCTGCCAATAAGCGAGCTTCTGGCGTATTGATCGAACAGATGCTCTCTGGCGATGAGTATTCTACTGACTGGATTATCGAGAATGGTCATGCTATCTATATCAATGGCTGCTATCGGCCATTTAGGAAGTGGAATAAGTATACTGGTGAGAGACTGTATGGTGTGGAGGCAGGGATAGTCAATCCTATTATCTATCCACCAAAGACAATTCATGAAGAGACAAATGGGATACTTATTGATACAAGAGATATTACACCAATTGAACCCCTAGAAGGTATGACTAGTATTGCTACCATTGCTGCTAGGCGTCTTGGCGTTACAGAGGGTTGGTTCAAGATTGACTTCATCAATGATAAGGTATTTGGGTGGTGCGTCTTGGAGTGTACGACAAGGTGTTCAGGTGGCTGGGATAGCAGCCACGTAGCCCCTTTGGTTGGTAACAATATGTATGATATTCTTCTTGATTATTCCATCGGATTACCCCTTGACAAGTCGCGTGTAGGGTGTCATAATGGTCTTTATGCCGTCACGTATGCTCCTTTGTATCCAGAAGGCAAGATTGATGGATGGTCAGGATTAGATGATGCTATGACTTTCGCATCATATATCTTTCCCCGGTCGACTGAGTATATTCCGAAACTGATTGATTCTGCCACACGTTCGATGTTCATTATAGCAGTTGGTGATAGTCCGTGTGCTGCATGGACGAAAGCGGCAAGGGCAGCCAAGTTGATTACACCGAGGTATGTTAATGTGTGAGTCATACCATAGGTGCCCTTACTGTCATGGTCTGGATTATGAAAACTATCCCCGTCTGCCCTGAATACCCTGCCGTATCTCTGGTCATAAAGAGATTCATGATGGAGTTATAATGGCAATTCATGATTCTCTACAGAGAAATCCAGAACCACCACCCAGAGAGACAATAATTGAGTATTGGATGAAGAAGGCATAAATGAAGAAACGTTGCATACTATCATTTTCTAGTAAGGAAGAAGAAGAAAGAGCATGGTATGAGATTGCCAAATTATTGAGAGTCAGACCTGATTCATATCCATCATATGGAATGGGTGAGTTTATTCCGAGAGTGCTATTTAGGAGTATTTTGATTGACTCTCATAGTCAAGATAAGAGTAGCAAAGTTGATCAAACCGAGGTATGTTAATGGGTAATAACGATACAGTAATGATAGATTTCCTCTGCCCGATATGTTGGAATAAGATTGAAGTCCAATTATTTAGTGGAGTTAGTTCTACTGTACAGTGTACTGAATGTAAACAGACATTGACCTTCTATTTCATTATGGTTAGTAGTCACAAGGAACAGTCTAAATGAAGAAAGGTCGTATTCCCGATATAGTAATCTGCATCACAGCCCGTGTGGGATCAGAGAGACAGAGATTCAAGGCTATAGCCGATGTTGGTGGTCAGCCATTGATTCATCACATAGCAAAGAGACTGGATGAAGCAGGGAAGGTTATTATTGCCACCTCGACTCGGCCAGAGAATGATATTCTGGAAGAATGGGCAAAGGGTGAGAATAGACCAGTATATAGACATCCTATTGAGGAAGATGTTGTAGGACGTGTAGTGGCAGCAGTAGATGAGTTCTATCCGAATGCGCAGTTGATCATGCGAGGATTGTGTGATTGTCCATTTCACCATCCTGCATTTATCAAGCGAGCAGGTGAGTGCATCTGGCAGCATGAGGCAGATGCTTTCTCTTGGGCCTTACCCCCTGATACGTGGCCGATCTACGGGACAAGGGAATTTCCCCTTAGTCGTCATGCTTGGGACATTATCAACCAAAATGCCCGTAAAGAAGAGCGTATGCACACGGATATGTACTATCATCGTCATCGGGATAAGTTTAGTATTGTCTATCATGAACCTCCTCCTTCTCTATACTTTAGAGAGCACTATCGAGTGGAAGTGGACTATCCAGAGGACTTGGAGTTACTTCGGGGACTGTACAGTCACTTTGGGTATTATCCTACTCTTGATGAGACCATTAAGTTTCTAGATACCGATAACCGCTTATGGAGAATCAATCGCTTTCGTGAAGAGAAGACTGGTATGATTGTGTCCTTCCGCCATGATGAGCGTATCAAGTGGTGGAAGGAGATGATTGGTCATCCTATTGTTATGTGGGATGATTCTGTGTGGCAGATGCCGGAGAGTGGTAAGCCTATCTTCTGTCGTGCAAAGAAGTGTCTCTTGGGATATGCTGTTGATGGCAAATTGTACCAAAATGGTGCTGTGATCTCTGGATCAGCATTATTACATTGTGCATGTGGAGCTGGATATAAGTGGTCACATAGTTAGGAGTAATATAATGGGCATATTCAATAAATCGGCCAATGGAGCAAAACTGAAGGACAGTACTTGGAATGTTGGTAAGTTAGATAACAACTATCCACAGGGAACTATCTTTCCTCGTCTGCGATGTGAATGTGGAAGCACTAGATTTTCTGTCCTTAAAACGGAAGAGTATGAGACTACAGCCAAATGTTTAAAGTGTGGGAGATATCATGTTGTTCATGGCGGTTAGTAAGAAGTATTATTGATGAAGATTATTCTTGCTGATGGCCCTCGTCAAGGCCAAGACCTTTATCTACCAGAACCAATGTCCCCAACAATCCTTTTTCCCGTTATGAGTCAGATACGATCTATTCTGTCATGCAGCAGTATTGATGATGTCCCGGATGGAATGATAGCAATAGATGTATATCGTCTGTATATTACCCCAAATATCTATAGATATGAGGGGTGTAGATAAGGGAGGCGTCACCGATGACAGTCTTGGACTCTGCTCTACAATATGCCTCTCGTGGATGGGCGATCATTCCCCTTTGGTGGCAGGAGAAGGGTAACTGTGCCTGCCGGAAACCCGATTGTGATAGTGAAGCCAAGCACCCACTAAGCAAGATCGTGCCTTCTGGTGTAACTGAGGCTACTACCAATAAGATCATCATTGGCGAGTGGTTTCGTAAGTTCCCCAAAGCTAATGTGGGTATTGCTTGTGGGAAGTCTAAGTTACTGGTTATAGATGTTGATCCCCGTCATGGGGGATCTCTTGATTCTCTGCCAGAGAGATTACCAGATACTATTACCGTCTTAACCGGTGGTGGTGGACAGCATCTCTACTTCTCATCTGGTGATCAGATATTGAAGAACTGTTCTATCCTACCCGGTATTGATGTACGGTGTAATGCTTCGTATGTAGTAGCACCTCCAAGTATTCATAAGAGTGGTAATGCCTATGAGTTTGAGGTTTCTTCTGGGCTTGATACTCCTCTTGCAATACCTCCCCAATGGCTTCTCGATCTCATGAAGTCTCACAAGGAACCAATACCAGTAGTGCCTGATGAGACTATCCCAGAGGGTGCGCGTAATGAGACCTTGACACGATATGCAGGAGCTATGCGGGCTCGCGGCCATGATGAAGAAGAGATATTAACCCTCTTGCGGATGAAGAATGCACATTGTCTTCCACCATTAGAAGATAAGGAATTGGGTGTCATTGCTCATTCCATTGCCAGGTATCCATCTGGCGATAAGGTTGTCATTGATGTAGAATCTGAACACATGACCGATCTCGGCAATGGCAAGAGGTTAGCTCGGTTGTATGGTGACAAGTTACATTTCGTTCGGGAGTGGGGTTGGCTCTGCTGGAATGGTGTAAAGTGGGAGAATAATGAGGGGCAGGCCGCTCGGTATGCTAAGGATACAGTCAAGAGTATCTACGGTGAGGCAGAGCGGGGAGATGATGATAATCGTAAGAAGTTAGCAAAGTGGGCCATGAACTCGGAGTCTGATGGTAGAATCATGGCAATGTTGGATTTGGGACGTTCTGAGTTGAGTATTGAGAAGCGTCCTTGGGACTTCGATAATCATCCCCTACTGGTCAATTGTGACAATGGAGTTCTTGATCTTGGTGCAATGATGTTCTTGCCTCACAATCCAGCAATGCGTTTAACCAAGAAGATAGGGACAGCATATGATAGTAAGGCAGAGTGTCCTACCTGGTTGAAGTTCCTTCATCGCATTATGGATGATAATCGTGAGATGGTGGACTTCATCCAGAGATGTATTGGTTACTCTCTGTCTGGGGATATTGAAGAGGAGTGTCTGTTCTTTCTCTATGGTACAGGATTTAATGGCAAGAGTACATTTACGGATACACTGGAGTATCTTCTTGGTGATTATGCGTGTAAGGCTCCGGCGACTACACTCATGGTCAAGAAGAATGAAGGTGTGCCAAACGATATTGCTCGACTTGTGGGGTCTCGGTTGATTACTGTTCAAGAGATTGGTGAGGGCCATAGGCTGAATGAGAATATTATCAAGGACTTGACCGGTGGTGATAGGATTACAGCTAGGTTCTTAAACAAGGAGTTCTTTGAGTACCGACCAACCTTCAAGATATGGATGTATGGCAATCATAAACCAGGGGTAAGGGGGACTGATCGTGCCATATGGAGGCGTATACATCTATTACCGTTCACTGTGACAATACCAGAGAGTGAGAGAGACCCTAAGTTGAAGGGTATTGGTGGTAAGTTACATGCAGAGTTGCCAGGGATACTCTCTTGGGCAGTGGAAGGTTATCGTATCTGGCGGCAGGGGGGATTACAAGTGCCCCAGTGTGTCAAGAAGGCCACTGAGACCTACCGTGCAGAGATGGATGTCATTGCCACATTCATTGATGATAAGTGCATCTTGGATACGGGGACTCATTCTCGTGCTGGAGAACTATATAAGAAGTATGGGGATTGGTGTGGGGTTAATGGTGAGACTCCGGTGAGTTCAACCATGTTTGGACGCAGATTGACGGAGCGTGGTTTAGATAAGTTCCATGATAGGGGTGGATGGTACTATGTGGGCATTGGGATATTAAATGAACAAACTTAGATTACTGCTTTTTGAAGAATGTAATCGGAAATGTGTTGGGTGTTGCAATAATGATTGGGATTTGGCCTCCTTGTCTATATGTCATAGTTTTTGTGGATATGATCAAATATTATTGACTGGTGGAGAACCGTTACTGAAACCTGAGTTAGTAATAGAGACTATTACTAAGATTCGGACTACAAGTACTGCTCTCATTTATGTCTACACGGCTAAGGTTGATAAGATTGCGCCAGCCTTGGGTATTTTAGTTTATTCCGATGGAATGTGTGTAACCCTACATGAACAGTCCGATGTCCCTTTGTGGATGCGTTTTGCACTTACTATTCCTGCTGATCTCAGGCAATCTCGTAGTTTGCGATTGAATGTATTCAAGGGAATAGATATTCAGGTAGACAATCTGGATATGAGTTGCTGGAAAGTAAAGGATAATATACAGTGGATCAGGAATTGCCCACTTCCTACAGGAGAAACTCTTATGCGTTTATTGCCAAGTAAACAATAATGTATCATGATCGTTCAGGATGGGTGTACTTGGGAATAGGGATATTGGAGGAGTGATGAGAGGGGATTGAGTCTCTCTAATGATAATGTCGTCTCCCTTCAATCCCCCCGTCTACATCTATGAACTGTGTATGAGGATATCTGCAATGGTGTAGCATCTTCATCTCATGTTGATACTTTGGCAGGCAGTCTTGGCACATAGAGAGAGTTGGCTGGTGCTTGGAGTCATGGGCAGCACGGGAATACAGATACCACTGTTCAGGAGTGAAGCAGAGTGGATTAGACAAAGTGTAGCATCTCTTGGTGTTCAGTGAGTGCTGCTTGCATGAACTGTAACTCTTCGTTCACTTACTCCTCCTCATATTGCTAATCACCCACAGTATAGGGATTGATGCACCAAAGAGTAGAAGTAACATCTGGGTGAGATTACTGTTCATCTTCTATCCACCCCGGTACATTCTGTAGGATATTCCAAATTGCATTCATGTGAGACTCTGCGGTATTTTTTGCCTTCTCATTTTGTAGTGTGGGATTATTGAGCCAGTGCGTATATGCCCTCTTGTACTGCTTATCGGCTTCTGCATACTCTTTCTCTAGTTTCAGATACCTGGGGTTAATCTTCATTTTCAATATACTCCAGTGTGGCACGTAGGAGATTGTCATAAATGGTTTCTATCATTGCTTCTCCCTATACCTTAATGGTGTGATGAATAGTTCTCAATGCTTGCCCTACAATACACCACTGTTCGTGACGACGATAGACTAGCAACTTGTCAACATTTGGCTCAGAAGGATGCCCACAGATAGCACACTGATACCATCCATTCTTGGTGGTGTATGCTTCCTTCTCTGCAATGATCTTGTGGGCCTGATCTATAGTCATCCTGCCAAACCACCAGTTACTGATAATCACTGCCATATTACCCCTCTGACCCAGCCAATCTGTCATACCTCTCTCTGAGTGTTGACCAGACAACCTCTTCCCCTTTGGCGACAAACTCGTCGAATAACCCTTCCGCTTGCAGTCCCGATCCATCGTAGTAGCAGGGCTTGCCTCCCAGGTATTCACACTCTGGGAACAGGGGTGTCTGCCCATCATACTGTGCAACATAGGCATAATAGCCTACGTCAGCGGGTATGGGTTGGAGTAGGTGTGCTTTTATCATCTCATCCCACGGCTCGCGTACCTGTGGTAGCATCCAGTTTGTGAAGATGACGAACTGCGTTGCACCCTTTGGTCCAATGAGGACGAAGCACAGTTCCATGCCGTGGATGCCATAGTTCTTCTTGGGATCAGGATCCCGTTTATCAAAGGCAGGTGACCACTCAATGAGATAGCGAAACTCACCGTCAACTCGTTCCATTACTCTTCCTCCCCAATCCTTATTTTACCGCACCAATATTATATCACAAAATCACCCCCAATGTCAATACATAGAGACACTAATATCTAAACTGATTATAACTAAGTAAATCAGTTATATCCTTAGTGATCCCTAGTACTCGCGTCGTATGTTGCCGATCATTTAATAACACTTAACCCTATTAAACGAAAGCATGGGTTACTTTAATACATAAACTCATTATAACTAAGTAACTTACTTATATCCTTAGTGATTCGCAGAGCAGTGTTCGCGTCACCGACTGATAGTTTGTTGTCTGTATGTGATAACTGATAATTGTGATAAAGTGGTAATATGATAAATGTTATCGGATTATCAGTTTACCATCATTATCGCGTTATCACAATTATCAGTTATCACTCTCTACTTCATGTATCACAATGATATAAGGGGTAAATGGCAAAAAGTACATTTAGTACATAGAGGGATGATAATATCAATGTGATATAATGAACAATCGGTAAATTATGAAGTTGGGATGTAGAGGGATGGACCTGCCTGGCCGCGCAAACTTTTGCAATATTTATGTACCGGAATTTCGAATTGTCAACGTCTATGTATGCAATGTCAAGATAGTAAACGAAAGTGTAGCATCATCAGATGATAGGATGGTCTGATGGTATGACGATTGCAACAGTCTTTGCAAGATTGAGATTCTTGCAAAACAGGATTCAATGAGAGTACCTGTTTTGCACTCTGGTATAGTGTGCAAAGGAGGCTGGCAAATGCGGAGTCTTCTTGCAAAAGTTCCCTATCGTCATGCAATTGCAAAGAGGGGATCATAAGTAATCTAAGCGAATTAGTCATATTCCGAGGTGTCTCTTAGGGGATGCTTGGCTTGCGCCTCAATCCCCAGCTGTCAGTCTGTTGTAACGCTATGCTGACATGATAGCATAGAACAACGTGCTAGTCTGCTGCTATGTGTACTACGTCTGAACCATCAGACCGCTGCACCAAGACAACTACAACGTCGTATGACTTGCGAGCCTTCAGTCTCTTGGCCGCGGCCTCTTGCGCTTCATATGACGTTGTGGCCTCAACTTCAATCTTCCTACCACGATAGAACGCTAGATACGTGTTCATGCTACCTTCCCACACGTACGCTAGTAGACTGTCCAGACACCATGACTGTCATCTGCCACCCGTCAGTAACGTTTGTGTACCATTCCGTAAACGAACCGTCTGATTCCGTCCAGACTTCCGCGCTATAGCAGTAAGTCCCCTGCCAGCGGGTCCATTCGGACGTTGGCGACGTGCAGATGACGGCAGACACTGTAGCATCCTCGTGCCCTACTACCCTGTGAAGTTGAACCGTTGACATGGGAGCGGTGTCCAGGATCAAGACTGCCCCAGGCATCCCGCGGTCCGCGTCTTCAATCACTGCTATCTGCCTGTCGTCACAGTATAGCGCATAGTGGTACGTCTCACTGATGCGGATGCGCCACGAGTGCAGGCGTTCCTCCCATCGCGGGCGGATGGCTGTGTCTGCGTGTCCCATGCCATCGAACGACACGCACCGCGGGCTGAGCCTGGACGGGTCGCTTGGGTCTGTGATGACGCGCCCGTCTGGAGTGCGAGTCAACAGGGTGTACTCATTGAATGTCTGACCGTCAATCCGTAGCCGCGTGACATACCATGATGTGCTCGTGTTAACCCAGAAGCGGGCTCCATCGTTGTCCGCGTCGATGCTGACGATAGCGTCATAGCAGAATGAGATACCCAAACGTGGCGCTTGGCGGCAGACTGTAGCCTCAACAGTATGGGGAGCTCTGTTTACGTCTTCATAGACCATTTGGGAGTCTATGCGCGATGATTCAAGGGTGATAGACGGCGTGTTGGGGATGCGAACCCATTCGTACCCTTCGCAGAACAGGACGAACGAATGACTAGTCGGGATTTGGACGTACCAGAATGCCCCGTCAAGCCGTGTGAGTGCCCTTGTTGAGCGTCCCCAGTCGTCGAAGCTGTAGCAGATAGGGGCACCATGTGGGGTAGCGGTCAAGTTGATACGGTACTCTGTTGCCCCAGCCTGGGCATTTGCGGTCAGCAGTGCAAGTCTGACCATTACTAGTACCAGGATTGCTACTACAGTCATGCGTTTCATCGTTTAACCTCCCCTACCATAGTGTAGCGTGTAAACTTCTCAAATCCTGTTTTGCTGCTTGCTACGACGTGGCTTGCTGGACCTGCCAGAGTGACGTATAGTGGCGCGGCGTCCATCGCGTAGGCTGGGCGTACGAGTGCGACGGGACTTTGCGCTGCCATGTTCATCTGTCGTGCTTGTGCTTCAGCCTCTTGCGCGTTGTCATAGACTGTCTGCCACTTATAAGTGGTATGACCAGTTGACCGCAAGTACAGAATGTAAACCACTGGATTCCCTCCCTTTTACGTATTGTATACCCCCCCTGGGTATGGGGGGTATCTGTTGTGTTAGTTGTCAAATGGGCTCTTGCCACCGTCACTATGGATCCCAGGATCATCACATGTGCAGCATTCGACCTGGCAATACTCCGCGCCCGTGCCTCCGCGTTGACGATTGCCTACCTGGCGCTTGTCTGACAGTTCACAATAGTCGTACTTGCGCAGGTCAGACCGTACGCCGCGCATGTCGTCAAAGAGCGACACAAGGTCGTCAATCGCCGCGCCCTTCGTGCTGTACACCTGGCAATGGTCTGGCATGTAACCATGATCGCCAGACATTGCAATGTAGTGTTTCCGTGCCATTGTAGTACCTCCTCTTTCAATCTTTTTTGCAAGAGTGCGAGTCTTGCAAGAGTGCGCTTGAATCTCCTTTCTGTCTGAACCTATACGAGCTTGGCGATAATACCGGTCAACGCGGCCTCAAAATCTGTGCCACCGTCACTATCACGGCTTGTCATGTGGGCAATTTCATGCGCGAGTGTGCTAAGTGCCTGTGATCTATCTATCAGTATGGACCGCTGAAGCCAGATAATCCCGTCTGTGTACATTCCCCAGCAATCTTTGCCAGTCGCGGTCTGGAGTGTATCTGCAATGTGCACATCAATATCCGGATCACAAATCTTCCGGCTTGCCAGATAGCGGATATACCGCCTCACAAGGGCGGTTTCATGTGTCGTCAAGTTAGCATCGCGTCTGGATGTTTGCGCATCTTCAAATATGACAGACTTGGAATTTCTTACTTTGGACCACAGAAAACTTTCCAGATTTGACGGCAAATAGACGGCAGTATATCCCAGGTACTCTAGTCGTACCCTGTTTGCGCCATAATCACAGAGTACTACCTTGCTGCCAAAGAGACAGTAAAACGAGTCGATCCACATTCCGCTTGGCTTATATGGATAGCCAAAGTATGTTTGACATTCTACAATCTGTGTTACAGGATTGTCTTTTGCTTCCGTCAAAATCGCATCACAAACAGCAGAGGTCGCCTTGACTAGACAATCCGCTATACTCTTGCTAAGCCACGTTTTGTCGACGAATCTACGTTCGTTGTCCACATTCTCGCGGCCGGTCAGATGATACGAGTATAGAGAGTCAATTGACTGAACTTTGACGCCGTTGACGTAGACCGAACCACCCGGAAGACTCATAACCTTGCTATCATCAGTATAAATACAGTCGTTGAAACTGGCAAACCTTGCTTTTGCGTTCTCTAGTTCATCCTGGGAACACTCTAACATGACGTGTGTTCCCTCTTGGCGGTCGTCACCAACAGAGAACACAAGGACATCAATAGGCATTATGGTATGCTTCTGGTAGAGGGGTATAATGGAGAATCGAGAGGAACGTATCTGACAAAGCCGCTGTTGACTCGCAAACCAAAGCATCGCCTGTTTCATCCCGATTCCGAAACCACCGCGGGCGTTCTGCGGGTCTGCCTTATCTGTCTTTCCGCTGGCAAGGTCGCCAAGTTCCAGACCGCTTCCGGTGTCGTCAATGCTGGCAAATCCATCGGACCATGTGACAGAGATTGTCGCGCCTTCGTCTTGGGCATCAAGACAGTTCTGGAGGAACTCTGCTATAGAGTCTTCCGGTCCCCATCTGTCAACGTGCTTTGCTGTGTGTGTGGTTTCAATTAGCATTTCCTCTCCTCATATGTTGTCAACAGCAGCATTATATCACGTATCACCCCAAATCCGAACTTTCTCTGAACCGGTTCACCGAATCTTAAGGTTCAACTTCTTAGTATTGGCGCGGTCAGTATGTAAATGAGATACTATGGCACTTTGTGACGTTTTCACAATCGACATTTGCAAGGGCATTCTGAACTTTTGCAAAATTGACAGGTATGCTATACTTATAGTGACCGTTTTGACGGTCTGGAGGAGCATTGCCATGCTAGAAGATAATAATCATAGAAAACATTACAGTATACTATGCTATAATAGACTATGTAAACATTATAGTATACAATATCTTAATAGTCTAAGAAGTATCAGAAGGGGATTGCTCTACATTGTAAGCGCGATGCCTGCCCTACATTACAAGTATGATGCCTGGTAATTTTGCCTATATTACAACATAAATGCCTGGCAAATTATTCAGCAGATGAAACGTTTCTGCAAAATATCTTGACTCGCAGAATAAAATTATACCGCCAAGGTGGGTTTTGGCGGTATCTTTATTGGCGGCGTCATACTATGCTGGAATAACTACCACGTCCAGAACTTGACCAGTTGCGGTGCGATAGTCGTACACCAGTTGGCCACGGAAGATAATGTCAGACGGTCGCAGAAAGTTGTCGTTTTCATCCGACACTCGGTAGAACTGGCAGAGCTCGCGCACCGTTGGCAATGTGATACGATAGTCAAAGAACATGTGTTCATAGAGCAATGACCGAGCACACTGCGGATTGTATTCATATTTCCGCTGGAGTACCTCTCCCGTTGATTGATCTGTAAGATCACCCCGCAAATACGCCTCTGCTGCTATAGCCTTGAGTGTCCTAATCATGCTATTCACCCCACGTCATAAGATGATCAGTTCGCTTCGCCCACGATAGGGTATCTTTATAAAACTTGGGCGTTGTGTCTACCTGTGGCAGTTCTGGCACGTCATGCCATTCTGTCGGAATGCCCCGATAACCCTCGTTTGCGACCTTGATTATAACTCCTGTTTGAGCATCCAGCAGGAGCCATAACCTCCGCGGATTGCCATTTACATCATTTGTGGCCTGTAAATGCTGCCGGAGTAATACACCCCTTGTTTCTTCGTCAATCATCATGGTCTATAACCTCCCAGTGGCTGATATTCTGCATATGCAGACCGATAAGCGCTCTCCCAATATACCTGTTCCTCTTTGCTCAACTTGCACACCCATTCTTTGTGAAAGTCAAGTCCGGCAAAGTCTTGGTAATGCAGACATTCCACGGCTTTTCCGGCATCATTTCTTAACTGTTCCTTGCGTGCATCTGTCATTTGCTATCCTCCCTCACTTGATTATCGACTTCAGGATACCGCTTGTGAAGTTCTGGAGTCCTCAACAAACTGCAGCCACAATGCCTAATCCGCTGGCTATAGTCTGCTATAATGCGAGAATCAAGCCATTGATCGAGTTGATAATCTTCTGTTAATCGGCGACCCTTGCGCGTATCACTCCTATTGATCTTGGCATGAAGACACCGGATAAACCAGCGGGTAAAATCTTCCCTACTCCAGCATTCTTCTGACCATATACCAGTTGTGACGCGCGCCTGTGGATTTGCCTTGAAAATTTGGTATGCCTGGAGCAACTTCTTTGCAGTTGTATGATACACAATAACCCCCCTATTGTCTCTTTTCAGCATCATTATTATATCATGGTTCAGTCTGTTTTGTCAATAGATAATCCCCCAGAATAAGATAGTCAACAAAAGATATTACAAAGTATCCTTGACTATCTCATTATCATACTGCAATATCACTGGCAAAATATTCCCAAGATAATTCCCTGCAAGATTTTCTGCATAAAAATCTGCTACACAATTTCTGGGGATAAATTCTGCTACAAAATATCCTGTATTAAATTCTGCATAGAAAATTCCCTTGTAAAATTCTGCTACAATAATTCTGGAGGATAATTTGAGGGTGCAATTTCTGTTGAGATTTTAGGGTAAAATAATACCGCATAGTAGACCAGGGAGCATAGCCCCGGCACTTTACCTATGCGGTATTATTTTATCGGTCGCGGTCCGACACCATCATTATACCACGAAATCACGCCCTTTGTCAAGAGATTTTAATGAGTTTCTATCACCTCCTCAAAACTCGTTTGCGGGGCATTTAACCCCGCTTAGATTGTATCACCTCCAGAATACTGCTAGATTTAATACCACGAACAACGATCATGTATTGCATCACGAAGGCGGCTCTTTGTCCACAAACATACACGCATTTCAGATAATGTCAGGCGTCTTGTTGCATCTGCAAATGTACTCAAAAAGCGCATTGTCTGAATATAGCGCAGCAGTTCAGCAGCACGCCAGACCGGCTATGTTCTCACAGGGTAGCAGTCAAATGTTTTCACTCCATTAATCCCAGGAGTGCCGACTTGACAGATAGGCGATTGTATACCGCCCCGTCTGGAGTGTGCTCGCCAAATGGTATCACGTCAAGGCTGAACCGGCGGGCCGCGTCTGTTGCAATACGGTCCAGTTTGGCTGTGGTAGGAAGATGCTTACGTGCACGCTCAATACATGTACATGCTGCACGGTAGAGTGTTTCATCGTTGCCAATCCACAAGGCAACGTTCCACGCGTTCCAAGACCGATGACCATTATACGTTTTCATTAGTGCCTCCTGTCACTTTTATTGTAAGCCCGTGCCTCTTTGCGGTAGATTCTGCAATAGAACTATCATGCGTAAGCCAACCCCCAGGACATTTGTAGCCAGAAATATGCTCCCAACCCAAGACGGGCAGAGCATTTAAAATACCCTCCCTCTTTGTTGCCATGATAAGGTAGGCCGTCTGGTACTGGTCGAGTTGTTTGTACATCTGTTGTGGATATCCCTTGTGCATTTTCATTCTGCCACCTCTTAATGGCTGAATCTTGCGCCCGTCATAAAATCAAAAAGGCGGTTTGCTTCTTTTCTACTGTGACAATTGGCATAAATCTGATCATGGTTCGCATTATCGCGAAGTGTTACAGGTGTAATATATCCCTCTTCACTAAGTCGTTCTGGTTGAATTGTCCATTGTCCGGCGTAGAACTTAGGATGCGAGTATAACACCCTCTTTGTGGCAATCTCAACAATGCGAACAATTGCACTGTCAAGTAATCCGCCACCACCA
>ERZ1292632.2167-Hain-H43-01um-R2-2167-length-17028-cov-24_pt2 | contig 14696 bp, 30 predicted proteins | sample MGYA00564407_ERZ1292632 | MGnify/ENA primary metagenome ERZ1292632 (study PRJEB36523, sample SAMEA6512637) | groundwater metagenome | collected 2019-01-08 | study: AquaDiva: Metagenomics assemblies of 32 groundwater samples | reverse complement strand
CTGCTGGACTACCCATTGTCGCGTTCTCCTGTATCGGGGTTAAGTAAACAACTCGGATTCTCAAGTGCCGTCACACCACTACCCTGTAATGCCATGCTGGGTTAACGAAGCGGGACAATCTCAATCAGCACTCCAGGCGGCCACTCGGCGCAAGCCCAATTCTTCGTCATCGTAAGATGCACGACCCGTGCATCGTCCGTGTAGATGCTCCCCGTCAAAGCGTCGAACACGGCCCTCAACAGCTTGTCCATATCGGGTTTTTTCTCTGGCCAAATAACTTTCTTGGGGCGAGACTTCGGCTTAATCAGTCGAAAGTGCAACTGCATCTGAATGGGGCAATCCAGGAGTTCCCCCGACTGCATCCCGGCCTTCACCTTCGCCTCGATAGCGGCAACTCGGATCACGTTCTCCCAAGGTTTGGTTTTCTCGGAGTCGTTCGTAAGTATGGCGCGTTTCCATCCCTTGGGCACGAAAGATTTCATCGAACCTTTCGAGGCGGGCAACCCATGAACCTGGAATCCAATCGTCATTATTTACCCTCCAGCTTCGCCCGCTCTATGATGGCCTGAATGGATGTCCCTATATCCTGCCACACCAAATCGAAAGCAGAACTGAAGTCGTCATTGTAGATGAGTCTCTTTACGCCGACGCGTTCGCTGCCGTGCGCATCAGTTACAATGCTGATTCTGAACTCTGAACAGTTTTTGTCTCTTGGCGGGTCAGCCCTGATTACTTCGACCGTAATGTGCGAGAATCGAATCTGCATCAAATCCTCCCTTGAATCCATTCAGCAAAGATTGTCAAGGCGAACCCGCCTACAATGCCATACATGAGTCCAACTATCAGCCCCGCCCCATACCAGTCCTCGTAGAGCGTAGTTTCCCTGTATTTCCACCACGGGCGCTTCACGGCTTTGATTTCTCCTTTTCGTGTCGCTCCAAGATACCCTTAATCATGTCCGGCGTTACCCCGGTGCTAAGGGCGCGTTCGATTGCCTTCTCTGCCCGTTTGGCCAACGATTTTTCCTTCTTGCCCTTGCGCGTCTGTTTGCCGAATTCTTCGTCGATGCTGAAGTTTAGAAGGTTGGAAAGGGCAATCAGTTCTTCAGCCCCCCAGCGCCGCAAGCCACGTTCAAGCAGGCTCAGTGTTTCTAGAGAAATCCCCATCGCCAGAGCCATTTCGGCTAAGGTCTTTTCTTTCTTGAGGCGGAAGGTTCTAACCAGCCTTCCTATTTCCGCGTCGATTTCACTTGCAGGATGGCCAGGCATTTGTTATTCTGTTAAACGGTTGAGGTTAAAAAAACCACCCCCGGCGAGAGCCGGGGATGGAATGCCCGGAATTGCGTTGACGACTACACTGCCTCCGGGAATTGTCCTCCCTCCGGTAAGTGTATCGCCGCTCAAGTCAAGCAGGCAGTTGGTGCTGCCCACACCTGCGGAACGACGGTATGCGGAGAGTCGGAATACAAATGGGTCTCCGCCGGCTAATGTCCCATCCCGAGAACTCAGGGCATGACAGACACTCGCCGCCGATTTCTTGGGACACCTTTGCGTGCTCTCAGGAAGTCGGCTGTCGAACCCTCCCTCAAATCTAGAGCATGAGTACTCCGATCTGAAGGTTTTCCGGGTTCCTGGATTTAATGATTGGGGTTTCATCGGATCGGGGATTTCCTCTTCTTCTTGTTCCGGGCTGTTCGCCTTCTCCGGCTCTTGGATTTTCGGAGTCGCGTTTTTCACCTGGGGTTACTGTTTTTGAATCGGCCGTCCGTCCACGACCACCACTTCACCGAGTTCGATGTGGATTCCCGTGGGTCCCGCCTCGCGTTGATAGCGCCCAAAGAGAACATGCTTCTCATGTTTCGCCGCCGTCTCAAGGATCGCGGCTTCCACTTCCGGGCCAATACCGTCAGCATCGTCCACCAGCACAAGATTCAATCCTGGATTCTGAGCGCACGTAATTGCCGTAGCGATCTTCAATCGCTGGGCGCGGTTCCAGTCCTGGTAGCGTCGTCCATCAAAGAGAACACCAACTTCATCGACAGAAAGTCCAGGCACGGGATACTTCGCGTTTCGGATGGCGTCGGCTTTCTTCTTATCGCAGGCTTGGATCGCCGTCGTGGCAGTCTTTGATTCGGCATCCAACTTCTGCACTTCGCTGGACGCAGACGCTCGTTGCCGCTTCAACCGGACGGCAGCATTCACCTGGTCAGCTTGACTGATTTGCTTTTCGAGATCGACGCGCACCTGTTTGTCTGGCGTTGCCGGGGCCTCTGGGTGTCGTGTAATTTCCTCTTGCGCCTTAACGACTTCAGCCTTGGCCGCTTCGCCGGCTCGCAGAGCACGGGCCATGGCGCGTTCGGCTTCTTTGATAGCTTCGTTGGCCTCTTCCTGGTACACGCACTTCAGGGCCACCTTGTCGTTCACTCGCCGAAGACTCTCTTGATGCGCAGAGACGGCTCGCTCTTGCGCCTCGAACGCCTTCAGCTTTTCGACGATCTCCGTAACCTTTACCTCTTCGTCTGGCGTATCGTTTGGCGCTTCAGCCATCTCGGCCAGGTTTGCCCTGGTGCTATCCAGAAGCGTATTTGTTCGGGTTCTCGCCGTGAAGATGCGAGTGCGTTCCGCGTCCATTGCCGTAAAATCCAGCCCGGCGATTCCACGCAAAATCTCCGCCTGTTTCCTGTTGCCTTCCGCCGTGTCACAAAGCCTGTCGAAACCCAGAGGGTCCGTCATCAGTTCGGACTTGAATTGTTTCAGAAACGCGGCCGGTGAGGTTTTAGTGTCGCCATCGAGCTTCACCCCAAACATTGGGGTTCCTGTTGCCGTAGCCTTTCGCTTGATCTCCAAAACGTGTTTGGATTTGTCACGAAATGTGAGTTCCACCGCAATGTGGTCGGCGCCTTCACGTATGGGCTTTCCGTTCGCTCCAAGAGCAAACCGAATTCCCTTAAAAACGGCACTTTTCCCGGCGCCGTTATCTCCCGTGATCGTCTTCGATTGTCCATTCAGTACAATTTGGACCAATCGCAAGTTCATCACGTTTTCGAGTTTCAGTTCGTCCAGATAGAATCCAGCCATGTTCATCTCCTTCTTGGTTCGTGTTACTGCTTCTGAAACAAAGCGCCATCTTTTGCGGCCTCGGATTTAGCCTTCAGATGGCCCCTCAGTCTTTTCCGTATCCTCTTCCGAAGGCACTTCCGGTTCCGATTCTGGTTCTGGTTGCGTCTTCATCCTTTTCAAGCCTTCGAGCACGCGGTCAAAATCCACAGCGGTAATTGCCTTTGTGCTCTCCACTCCAAACTGCTCCTTGAGAAACGTCTTCAGGGCGTCATTGTCCAAACCGGATATTTTGGCCTGGACAAAGAGAAACTTACGTTGTGCCTCGGAAATCATTTCCGGCAATTCATCGTCCTTTCGTGGCTCAGTGGCCGGGGGCTTCTCCCTTTCCACGTCAGCGTTTTCCTCAAGGTCCTGTGTGAAAATATCCGAAGTTGAAGTCGCCGTGATCGTGGCGTCCACGAAGGCCCGTTTTTTTGCCATCTTCAAGACGGTGTTGTAGACATCGGCGATGTTGGGATTTTCGGCTCGCGACTCTTTCATCGCAGGGTCCGTAGCCTTGAATTTCGCGCCGCATCCGCCACGCTTGCCGAAGCAAAGCCAACCGCCACCGAATTCCGGCTTTCCTTTGATGATGGCGTCAGCCCCGCATTTGGGGCACAGCCGTTCTGTGCGAAACCGATACTTGGTTTCCATCGTCGAACATGCCCCTACACCCTCGGCGATTAAGGTGCCTCTGCTGTCCATCAGTCGGCACACGATCTCGTAATCTCTGTGCCCATCTTTGAGTTCCGCTCTCGTGATTGAAAATGTGGGCACAAAATGAAAAGCCAAGCGGAGAACTTCAGCCCCGGATTTGTGCAGAACTTGTTTGTCTCCACAGCCGGGGATGGTTCCGTAATGTTCTCCAGGCTTCATGACTTCGCGCATGATGCGCTGGACGAGATTGACGTGTTGCCGCACAGTTTCGGCGGTCATGGGCATTTGAACTTCAACAACCTGCAATGTTTGTGTGTTCTCCACGTTTCACTCTCCTTAAAAAGGTAATTCTTCTTCAGTCAGTGCGTCCTTGCTAAATTCTTCTTCCTTGATCGTCCTGTGTTGCGCCTTGGGTTGACTGGTTTGCTTCGCCAGCATCGCATCAAGTTCGCTTCCGATTCCTGGTTCGCTCGTCGGAATGAACTGCTGATACAGGTCCCATTTCTCGCGGGTATTCCCATCATAATCGTCCCAGATGCACGCGAAGTCGGCGATCTTCTCTCTGAAGGAATGATGTTCACCGACAGATGGATCCAAGTGCTCGAATTGCATTCCCTCAAATCCAAGCGACTTCAAATTCTTCATCACGCGAACCACCGTCTTGGCTGTGATGGTCATGTAGATGGTGCGTTCACGCCTGGCGCTCACCGCCTCTTCGGATCCTTCAGGAGTCACGCGGGACAGAATCAGAATGCGCAGCCAAAATTGATGCGTTCCAGTCTTCGCGCGGGAGAAACCCTGTTCGAGAATCTTGCAGCGGTAAACACCTTCGTCGTACTGCGGCATGTCATTCTCCTTCTGTTGAGTAGTCGGGTTCAATTTTCAGCACCCAAGCGGGCAATTCAATCGGCTGGATATCCAGTGCGTAGCCCTTCCAGTTCCCCGTTCGGTAGCATTCGGCCAGGCGGTGCATGTGCGGGAGCATCGAGGCCAGGGCGTGCGCTATTGACGCGGCCCCAATTTGGTATACGGCCACGCAATGCGGCGGCTCATTCTCCACGACGATATCGATCCAGTGGTCAACCCGCATAACTTCAAGGACTTCGAGTCCCCGGCTGTAGAAGGCCGCCTGCAAATGATATCCGTAGCGGAACATGGCGTTGGCGAATGTTCGGCTTGCGGCACAGGCTGCCGTCTTCAGATCGATGGCGATACCACTTTCCGGGCAGATTTTGTCCGGGCGGCACTTGCAGCGCAGGCCGGTTTCCTTGTCCGTCCACACAAGGGACAGTTGGATATGGCCGGGGTCTTCGAGAAGCACGCTGGCGGCGGGATGCTTGCGAAGATTCTCCACCATTTTGACGGCCTCCTGGTAATCGTCGTGTGGCAACACAAGTTTGCCTTGCGCCTTCTCAATGAAGGCGGCGTAGGTGGCCTTGCCATCCTTGGTCCTGCGATCCACGTCCGGAGCAGGCAGAACCCGGATTTCATCCGGAAAGTCAATCATATCTCCAACGGCAGTGCCGAGATTCATGCTCGCAGACGGCTCCTGGGGCCTCAGGAACGCATCGCGGACGTGAGAGGGGGTTAGTCCATCAACGGCCATCATCTTCAATGCTGAGCGGCCGCAGGCGTCCCAGGAGCGATGGTAAACCTCGTTGGGCACGCCGGAGTAGACGCCATCGGGCGGAAGCTTCGCAAGTTCAGGGGTGTAGGGGATGATGGTCATTTTTACAGCACCGCCAAGAGTGAACCGAACGTCTCCAACCCGATGCGCCCAGCGAATTCCCTGGCCCGCTTTTTCGCTTCCGTGGTCTTGACTCTCGCCCCGGCCTTGAGCAGGTCTTTGGCGTCCACCACCAGGCCGTAGAATTGCTCCTTCGTGATTTTGCCTTCGGCCAACAACATCATCGCCGTTTGGAGTTTGACTCCCTGTTCTTTGATGGCCGTTTCAGCGTCGGCCCCGAAGTCCGCCAACAGGTCCTTGATTTCCTGCTTGGCCACCTGAATCGTCTGTCCGTTCAATCCATCAAGCCATTCTTGCCAAGCCATTTTCGTTCCTCCTTCTTCGTAATACGCCTGCCGTGTTTTTTCCTCAAGATTCTGAAGGCACGTCAGGCAAACTTCCGAACCGAGCCACACGTAAGCTTCATCCTCGAAACTGCGATTACATTCAGCGCATCTCCACACCTTTTCACCCCGACAACCGACCCTTCGTTTGTCCTGTAGCACGTTACCCCTCCACTCTGATGTGTTGTATCCGGTCTGCGGCGACCCCCAATTTCGTCTTCTTGATCCGACGCTGGCAATTCTTGCAATACCAGCCTCGAACTTGTCGTCTGCACCGCAGACACTTGTGAATTTTCGCTTTGCATCCCACGCTAAATCTTTTTCGAGTTGCTGCGGATAGGTTTTTCACCCACGTTGCCGGTGGCGCCAGAAAATCCACTCGGCCCTGAATGCTTACCTTCATTCAGTATAGTAGTGAGCGTGTAAACGATCAGCCCGTTCAACGTACTGAAGCCCTCCATTCTTGCCTTTTTCTCAAGGCGCGCCTTCAGGCTGGCACTCATGTAAACTGATACTCGTTTTGCCGTCTTCCGTTTCATGCGTGCAATCCTAATCGCTTATCAAAATCCTGTCAACTACTTTTAGCGTTAATTGTAGCTTGTGTCATTCCTGCCCGCCCCGGTTCGTCATGTCGGGTAATCGCTGTTCTACCAGCGTTTTGAGGCACGTCGTAAGGTTAAAGTCTGCCGGAAGCGATTTGTGAACAACGCCCGTATTGAATTCTTTCATTCGCATTCCCTGATGATAAACATCGTCGTTTGGTATCCATTGCATGTCGCCAAGGATATTGGCGAGCCTTCGCCCTTCGTCAGTTTTTCCTTCAATTGGAATCGCGAGTGCCGACCAAATCAGGTCTTCGTTTAGCCCAAGGGCTACCAGTTTTTGAACAAAAGCATTGGTGTCTTTCATTACCAACGCCATGTTGCTCTTTGCAACGAAGAGCACTCGAAGCCATTGATGCCTATGCGTGCCTTTTTCGTGGGGTTCAATCAAGCCAACGTCCAACATGTGCGCTTCAAGTTTTTCTGGCGATACCATTGGCTCTTTCATGCTCTTCTTTTTCCTTTCGTTGTTTGGCTAGGTCAATTGCCAAGGATGGAATTGCCGAACGAGGTGTCCTGTCGTTACGAAATTCACCGATAGCTATGGCCGAATCCTCCGGGTGGAGCCCAACTTTCGTCATGGCCTGCTCGGCAGGAACCCAATTGGTTTTCAGGATTTCAGTAGAAAACGGCTCCAGGGCGGTAGCTAGGGCTGCCTCCGACGGGATGATGCGGGGGGCAAACACGGGCGGCCCAGAGCCGCCGTTGCCGGGCTTCGTAGGTTCGTCCATCCATCTCCTCTTGTTGAGCCAGGTTGAAGGATTGGGGGCGAATTTGAAAGACTCTTCTTGCCATTCACGCGTGAGCTTGAACGCTTCTACCGAACGCAAAATTTGCCGAAAGAGTTCTTCGCTTGGAAGTAGTCTGGACCAGCAAATCTTGGCTTCATACTTTTCCAGCTTTTTGGGATAGGCACTCCAGAAGGTGTCAAACTGTCGCTGTTGAAGTTCTGAGAGTTGAACCTCGGCTTGGATTTTTGGCTGCCTTTTCTTTTTTTGGGGGGCGGGGGCCCTTTCTTTCTCTTTGTCTTTAAGAGTTTCTTTATACATTAGGGGGGTATTGATTTGGCTCAAAGGTGGTATTGATTTGATACCAGGGGTGGTATTGATTTGGCTCAAATCGGTAGGTGGTATTGATTTGCCCATATTGTTGTCCGACAAAGACATAGCCAATTCGATACCAGGGGTGGTATTGATTTGCCCAACCCATTGAGAATAATCCTTTTGCACTCCGTAGGAAATCGCCCTTCCATTCCGTTCTACCAGGAGAACCTTCTTGCGTTCGAGCGACCTTATTGTGCATGGAATGTTGGATCGGTGGACTCCCGTAACTTCAGCGAAGTCCGAAAGCGAGATTGCTGCCATCTTGGAGTTGAATCCGTAACTCTTGCGCACCACGACCAGCACTACCCGGAACTCTCTTGCGCTTAGATTGGCCCCAGTGATAGCCTCAAGAAGCTCATTCGCTATTCGGGTGAATCCATTTTCGAGTTGAGGACTCGCCATTGGATGCCTTTCCGTTCCCGCCGAAAAAGAAAAAGCCCCAGGCCCTTGGGCGAAACCGCGGCTGATTAGACCGCCAAGAGTCTTGCTCTTGCACCCAAAGGCCAGGGGCCTTTACTTTTTGCAGAGTGAAATTGTCTGATTGAATCATTTCGGTTTCTCCTACAACGCCCCCCATCTTACCGAGGCGCCCGAGGACTTCAACCGCCGCTTTCTTGCGGGGCTGAACCGCACGGAAAGGGGGCGCCCCGGCGTTTTGGTGCCGGAAACGCCCTTGGGACCCTAAACCGCCCCGATGCGCTCCTGGGGCATCCTACGCAGTCTTGGCTGCTGGTTCGGGCTTGTCGTGAATCAGCACGTGGGCGACGTCTTCTTGCTCTTGGAGTATGGCTACAGCCGTCGAAAGAGCGTCAATCAAATCCTGGACGTCTTCTTTCGAGAGTACCTTGCTGTGGCGCATTCCCGAATCAGAATCGTCGGGGAGTCGGCTTACGTCCAGGTAAATTACTGACTCAAACGGATCTGGGAACACGTCCACGATGCCGTTTTCTGTGAAACAGCGGTAAATCGTATCCATGACAAAACCTCCATTAAACAGGGTGTGAAATCAATCCAAAACAACCAACTTCCTGACTCTAAGTCTAGCGTCCAGGCTCGGCAGCCCAGCAAAAAGGATGTCTTCGGACGCTACCCGAACGTGGATTTCCATCAGATCGTGATTTGCGGCACACAGGCCGCACCATTCCGGGCGATATCCCCGTCGCAGAACGTGCATTCCTGCGGCATCTGTGAGCGTAGCTCCCACCTCGTATTTGAGTGGGGTTACTCCGTCGAAATTGGGCGACGTGCGATCCCGCGTCACCCACTTCGAAAATATATGCGCCTCGGCAATCTCTTTGTAGGTCGCGCAAAATTTTTCGTTAAGTTCGTTAGACGTTTCGCCGTCGCCGAGAGCCACAAAATTTCCAAGAGTTACGTAGTCGCTGAGAGTCACGTTTTTTCCGAGAGTCACACCGTCTCCGAGGATCACGCAATTTCCGAGTGTGACAGAGTCGTCGAGTGTCACGAAGTCTCTGAGTTTTACGTAATTTCCGAGTTTTACGTTTTTCCCGAGTTTCGCGAAGTTTCCCAAAGTCACGAAGTTTCCAAAAATCAGAGAATCACCGAGCGTCACATCTTCTCCGAGTTTCACTGAGTTTCCTGTCATGGGATCCACATGCCATCCATTGTTCAGCGGCCACCCGCGAATAATTTTGACTGTCACTATTCTGTCTTCGTCCACGCTAATCTCCTCTTTACAATGGGTTTTGATTTAAACTTCTCGTTGCCTGAATAGGCAACAGAGTATGAATTGGATACTGTTCGACTCCCCTTTCCTGCTCCGGCAGTGCCCGGCGACACCGGCTCTGTTCGAGCGGCGTTAACCGGCTCAACCGGCCGCGCTCTAAGTCGTGCAAATACCAGACGTTACAGAGCAGACAGAACTTGAGCGAGTCGGTCCGTTCCGGCAAATCGAGCGAACAGTTGGGGCACCTCATTTCGATTTCCTCCGGCGTGCAGGTTTCGTCGGCTCGCTGCTGGCGATAGGCTCGGATTTCATCCTGGTGAATTCCGCGATCAGTTCGTCCTTCTCCCGTTTCTGGGCGAATGGATTATCCCGGAATCTCTTCAGGGGCACGCCAAGCGCCCTTAGCCGTGCCGCCTTTTGCGTACAAGTCGTTGCACACAATCCGGTTACTGCGGCCATGGCGGCCACTGATTCCGCGGCGTTCCAAGCGTCGAAAAACTGTCTATTGGTCATGCTTCTGTCCCTCCAATATTAGGTTCAAAAAAACGTTCCGTTCCTCGCGTTACATGCCTGCACGGAACCCGAGCAGGCGTCGGCTAGGAACTCTAGCCGGAAGGTTTCGCCGGGTCCTTTTCGATTCCCGCGGCCTCGGAACCGGCTGGCACACGAGGCGCACCGCTATGTTGCGGCCGCGGGTAATTACGTTCCGAGTTGAAATCGAATCCGTTTCCGTCTTTAATCGGGGTAGCGATTGCACCCGGAGAAGCGTTCAGAAAATTCTGAAATTCTCGGATAAAACCCCGATTCCGGCACTTCTCCAAGGTGCAATCGCACGGAATTGGGGTTTTTTGTTGGCCCGATCTTATGCACACCGAAACCCAATGGATTGGTGGACGTTCCCTTGCGAGGGCGAGCACTCCGTCAGTGGCGGGCAGGCGACGAACGCTGTCACGGCTGCCGGAAGTGCGCCGAAGGCTGAAGGGGCTGCCCGTTCGCCCCGCACCGCAAGAAATCAACGTCCGTTCGTCGGCAGTGGACACCGCACCCAAGCCCCGTGCGCCTGGGCATGATCGGAACGGCATTGACCGCGCGGAATCTAACCGCGCGGTCAACCCGTCCCATCCGGTGGAAAGCCCTGCGGTAAACCGTCGTTTCCACCTACCGCATGGAACCTTCACGCCGAAGTCTTGGAATGAAAATCGTGGACGAACTGAAGGCGTTCGGTTGTTGGACAGCTTTGGCTCGGCGAAAGCCGTTTCCTCAAAATCTTGACGGTTCTTGCTGTCCGCGCGACCGAATACGATAGCGAAGGCTCCCAAAGAACAAAGCCTGTAAATCCCAGTCTCAGAAGAAGATGGGACCCAGCAGCCTAAGAGGGGAAAGCCAATAGGGTGGATCGTCTTCATTTCAGTTTTCTCGCTTCAGGATGGCGTCAAGTTGCCGGTTCAAACGGGCATGAGTAGCGCACGCTAGATCATACTCACGTTTGCTCGCCGGCGACGGCTTCCGTCTTTTCGCCTTCGGTTTTTTCGCTTTCCGGTGACGGCCTCGAAGCGCGATGAAGCTGCTCAGATATTCCCGCCCGAATCGGTCTTTCATGGCTGCTCCTTTTCCGCGGCTTTCATTTCCGCGAATTCCAGGCACTTCCGGTTGATGGCGTCAATCGCATCCGTGCGCATCCGGTCTACGTCTTCACTCAGCCGGGCAAGCATGTCGTTTTTGTGGCCTTCGTCCAAGGGCTTGCGCTTGGCGCGGTCTTGGTGATCGTCGGACAGTTGCCTCCGCTCCCAGGCCAAATTCAATTGGTCGCAGATATGCTCCGCGACCAGTCCGCGGTCCGTCTCGTTGTCCAGGCACAGCGCCCGGACCATCGAGGATTCAACGGACCGGCAAACAAGGACTTTGATTCGAGCGAGTTCTGAAGCGGTCATGGCTTTACCTCTTGCAGCTCCGCTGCGGTAAAAAGGAATTTTTCCAGTGGAATGGTTTCAGGATAGGCTGGTGGAATTACCACCGGAGAGAACCGGACCAAATAAGGTCTCGGTCTCGGACTGTCTCCCTGTTTGAGTCCCGCGTAGTGCGGCTGATAGTCTTCGATTGTGCCTTCGCGGCCATTCAGGGCGACAAAAAAATCCTGGCACCACGAGGCTGAGTCTGAAATGCTAATCCGAACACGCTGGCCGACTTTCATGGCAAAACCTCCATTAAACAGGTGATGAAATCCCCTCGGAACCTAGCCTACGAGGTGGAAAGTGGGATGGGTTGACGCGTTTGTTGGGCCAGCCATCGACGGCAATTCTCGGCACTCTGCTCCCGTGAACTTTTGCGCCGCCAACGCTTTTCAGGTGATTGCGTTTTCGGCTTCTGGGTAGCGGCGACATTCCCGCCCAGTGCATGCCAGAGCCGTTCCTGATTTTTGGGGCTACGACGTGTTTTCATGGCTTCCTCCTACTAAAAGGGTGGTGGTGTTGGGTAATGTTTTCGCACGATGTCGGCCTGAGCGGCTTCGCTGGCACTCCACGCGGCGTCGCTGGCACTCCCCGCGGCATAGCTGACACGCCACACGGCATAGCTGGCACGCCACGCGGCATAGCTGGCACGCCACGCGGCATAGCTGGCACGCTCCGCGGCGTCGCTGGCACTCAGAGCGGCATAGCTGGCACGCCACGCGGCATAGCTGGCACGCTCCGCGGCATAGCTGGCACTCAGAGCGGCGTCAAGGTTCGCCTCCTCGCCCTTCGCCCAGGCGTCTAGGGTGTCGTACACCCCCGCGAGCGTCTCCCGCCACTCGCCCGCGTATTCGAGGCTGGGCCGGCAGCACGCCACGAGGCACGCGATCACGCGCCGATGCTCCGGCGAGTCCTGGACGACTTCCCTCGTGATGAGCCAGAGCATCCAGTCGCCTCGGGGACACGCGGCCCAGGCGGCTTCAAGCGACGCGTAGTCTTTCGCCCACACCATAGCATCGGGGCAGACGGCCAACCTTTCCAAGTTTTCTGTCCAGTGATTCATAGCTTCACCTTTCATGCCCCCAGCCGGGGAGCGTCGGTCGGCCCTGTGCCCCTGGGCGGCTCGGCGGCCGCCCGGAGGCACCTCCGGGGATGCGATTATTCGCCATCGGCGATTGCGAGCGCCCTGGCGCTCGCAACCAGTTCCAAGTCTGCCCCTACCCGGGGCGCACCGCCCCAATACCCCGCCCTGGCGTCGGCCACCGCTAGGCCCTCCAAGGAGGCCGCCATCTCCTCGTAGCCCGCCTTATGCCAGCGGCAGGCGCGGCCACAGCGGTGGGCCCCAGCGAACAGCCCGCCGTTTCTCCGAACGGCGGGCGTCTCTCCAAGCGTACAAATCTCATCGATCTTCATACTTGCCTCCTGCTCAAAACGTTGTTTTTCGGCCCTTCGGTCGCTCCCCTGTCGGCCAGCAGGGAGGGACCGGGTAATTACACCGTTTGGGTTCTCCTTCCTGAAACGGAAGTCGGTCGGCCCTCGAAGTGCCCGCGGGTCGCTCGGCTACGACCCGGAGGCACTCCGGGGGGCGGCTAGTTGGCCCATCCGACCGCCATTTGCCCGAAAATCTTTGTGTCCATCGAGCTTGTGGACAAATTTGCACTCTTCCCGGCCACACATCCAGTAATCCGCTTCCATTCGAGGAGTACCTGCTCCTCAGTGGCCCCGTCCTGGGCCGCGTAATTTCCGATATACGTGGCCCGATCCGACCTTTCCCCCAAAACCCGGGAACCTTCCGGATCAGAGATGTCGTTACCAAACACTCTCCATAGTTCCATGCTGTCCTCCGATTCTCCTGCCCTGAGTTAATCGGCCCTCGTGTCCATCCGTCCGGCCCCCGTAGGGGCCGGCCAGAGGGGCGCGCGGCTATTGGATGGCACGCTCGATGCGAGCGGCTAAATCAGCAGTCGCCGCCTCGGACAGTCCGTCCGTGTGGTGGCTCATTGCCGCAATGCGGTTAAGCTGCCCTTCGGCTTGCCGCGCCGAGGCCGCGACCACACCGCGGCCCACCGCGTCCGCCGCCTCGCCCGTGACGCTATACCATTCGCCGAGATTTTTGGCGGCCTCCAGCCGCGTCACGATGGCATGGAGTCCATCTCGCTCCAGGATGCCCCGTACTGCCAGCCGCCGGGCGGCATTCGGCCAATCATATATCGCGTCGTAGCTCAATTTGGTCCACATATCGTTCCCTCCATGCCCCCTACCGGGGGGCGTCGGTCGGCCCATTAAATTAGCTTTGCAGCCAGTTTTCCGAGTGACGTTTTTGCGAGTTTTTTGACGCCGAGTTTGTAGCACTCGGCGCAATAGAATATCCGTCCCTTGGCTGGGACGAACACTTCCCCGCACCCGCGACAGTGCGGGTTACAATCTGGGCATGGGACCGAGGACATGTCCCCGGTAGAAGGCACGCGCCAGATGTAGCGACCGTCGTTACACCGCCTGCATCTCATCACGTCACCTCCTCATCATTCATGCCCCCTACCGGGGGGCGTCGGTTCGGCCCTCGTGTCCATCCGTCCGGCCCCCGCAGGGGCCGGCCAGGCGGCCACGCGTCAAATGGGAGATTCGCCTCGCCGCCTCAACACGCCACGAATGGCGGTCGCGGCCCTCCCCGAAACCCCATTGCTATAGGCGGCCCGAAGTGCCTCGGATTCCGCATCCTCGATATCGCAACAATCGTTTCGGAAAAATTCGTCTTTCTCGGCGCGCGAACATCCGTTCGCGCGTAGGTCACGCAGCAGGAGCCCCCTCGTGGAGACGACTGCTGTTCCCTGATCGGCATAGAGATATTCCATGCGATTTCCTCCAAGTAATTCGGCCCGGTGAAGCAACATCATACCGCAATATCCGCAATCTGTCAACCGACTCCCTAAAAAGTGTTCGGCCCTTGGGACACTAAATCACGGCCATCTTGTTCAGCATCAGGCCCCGCTCGATTTCGTTCAGGGATTTCCGCATGTTGCCGGCGCATTTGCGCAGTAGCTTTTCGTAAGGAAAGAAGGGATTGGGCCCGGGGAAACTACATGCGGTGGTAGAACCACATCGTGACACGCCAAAGCGCGTCGTCGGCCATGCGGTGGAGGCGAGTGGGGTACGCCTGTACGAACTGGACGTATTCGCCGTTCTCGAATGATTCCGTGTACCGCTCCCGCCAGCGGAAGAGAAGGGAGGAAAAAAAGTTATAGAGGTGTTTCATGGAAGAACCTTTCAGGAAAAGAAGGAATTCGGCCCGAATGGAAATCTATTCCGTTCGGCGCGCATATCGGGCTGGTGAAAGATACACGTCCGCCTGCACGGCGGAAAGGATATCCTCGTCCGTTTCGCATCCTTCCCAGTCTCGGATGGCGTGGAGAATTGCGAATCGTTCCGTTTCGTCGCGATTCGGGGACGTATTCAGTGTATGGACCGTGTATTTCATTTCCCCGAAAACTTCGTAGAACCATACGTTCCATCCCGCGGGCGCGGAAGTAAGC
>ERZ1292632.2637-Hain-H43-01um-R2-2637-length-14704-cov-5_pt1 | contig 14704 bp, 31 predicted proteins | sample MGYA00564407_ERZ1292632 | MGnify/ENA primary metagenome ERZ1292632 (study PRJEB36523, sample SAMEA6512637) | groundwater metagenome | collected 2019-01-08 | study: AquaDiva: Metagenomics assemblies of 32 groundwater samples | reverse complement strand
GCTTTTCTAACAGAATTCTCTATTTTTTGAGAGAATACGTCATAAAGCTCTTCTTTTGCACGTGCAACTGTGCTCTTATGAATTTCATCAGCGTTAAGCAAAGCTTCTTTTATGATATTACTTCTAGTTGACATTAATGTCTCCTCTTAAAAATTATCATGTATTAATCTTTTTTGCTTATTTCTTCTCTTTTGAGAAGGTTTAATAAAAAACTCTTTTTCTGTTATCCGCAAGAAAAGCTTATCCTCCTTACACTTTCGTTTAAATCGAGCGAAAAGAGATTCAACTGCTTCACCCTTATATGCTTTTACTGTTATCATATTTAGTAAAAATAAATATGAGATTCGTACTCAAAAGCATACTTTTTCGAAAAAAATTTAATTTTTATTGAAGATTTCATTTAAAATGTTAAAATATGATGAAATTTTATTATCTACGTCATTTACACTATCAACTTTGAGTCTATACAACTTAAATCCATTATCACTTGCTAATTTTTCTTTTATCAAATCATTTTTATTTCGTCCATTATCATGCCAATATGAACCATCGATTTCTATTAAAATATTCTTATATCTAGCATCAAAAAATTTGTTTCGTATATTGTATTGTCTTTCTAATTGTACGCTAAATAATTCTTCACACTTATCAAAGAATAAAGTTTCAGAGTTTGAAACATTTAACATTTTTCTTAAATGATTCTTATAATATTCTTCTTTCTTCATCCATACACAATTGCTCTTTTTGTACTCATCTAAATCATTAATCCTACAAAAAATATAATCTTTCCCTGGTTTTTCACCCATATCATCTAAAAAGTTATAGTATAAATTCCATCTATCATCATATTTCGTATTGTCAACTCTGCAACGACTTGTCATATTATACCATGAATTATAAGTTATAGTTCTGTCAATATTTCTAGATTGTAATAGTCTATTACATTTACTACATTTTAATATCAATATGTTATAATTTTTAAATTTTGTATATCCATATTTAGAAAAATGTTTATTTTTGCACACACCCTTAAATTTAAGATTATCACATCTTTCTAGTATTAAAATGTCACCAAAAGTTTGTCCAATCACATTTTTTGACAAATTATTAATTATATTGTTAGCTTTTTGTTCGCTCCAAGTTATTGTAGCACATTTTTTGCACAATTGATTAGCTTTTTTTGCTCTTTTTAAAAACATATCATTTTTGTAATATTGCAATTGATTGCAATTTGGACAATTTTTTATATAATTTGTATTAATCATTTTCATATAAATATACGATTCGTACTCAAAAGTATGTGATTTCATCCTAATTTTTAAGATTTCAACCATTTGTTTGCAATATTTATATCCATGATGAAAGAATTAATAAACTTACAAGATGAAGGCGTCATAGATGAACCAAAAGATGAACTAAATCAAAAGTTTTTTGACGGTATAAAATTGAGACGAAGAATAAGAAAAGCAATACTTAGGCTTTTCGACCATTTAATCGAAAAATTACCGTTAAAAAAAGTTGAACAATTCATATTAGAAAAAAATTTAGTTGGGAGTATGACTAGTTTTCAATGGGGAGAAGATAGTGATTTAGATTTACATATAGTAATAGACGAAATATTAATGGCACAAGAGTATAATGCAGAGTCATTAGAGATATTAGAAACTTTGAGAGAAGTATCGAAACAATTAGGGGGAAAGCTATATTTACTAGGATATCCAATAGAATTCTATATTCAAAGCAAAGATGAACCATTTTATAGTGATGGTGTTTATGATGTAGAATATGATACGTGGACGAAATTACCAGAAATAAAACAATTTGATAAAGAAAAAGTTAAAGAAGCTAAAATGTTTGCTAAAGATTATAAGAAATATATACTTCCAAGAATAAAGACTATAGGAAAAAGATATAACAAGTATGAAAAGAACCAAGAAGATTTAGATAATATTGAAAAGTTGAAGAAAGATTACAATTTCATAAATGATGAAATGGAAAGATTGAAAGATAAAAGAGACAAATCTATACGCAATGAAGGTAATGATTCTATCGAAAATATGAAATTCAAATTCTTACATAGACTAGGTGTATGGGAAACTATGAAAGAAGCAAGAAAGTTACTTAAAACAATAACTTTTGAGCCTACTGACCAATATGACGATAAAAACTAGAGCTATAAAAGCACGTAAACAAAGATTAAGTTTTTCATGCGGTCCAGCTAGTTTAAGGACTATTTTTCATTTTTACGGATTAAGTGTTTCTGAACAAGAATTAATAGAAAAGGGACAAATACAAAATGATGGGACTTCTCATCAAATGATGTCAAAACTAGCAAGAATGTATAATTTCAAATGTTATTCAAAATCTAATGCTTCTGTTGAAGATTTAGAAAAATGGATAAAAAAAGGATATCCTGTAATAGTTAATTTTCAATTAGGAATTCCAAATGGCGTGAACGGCCACTATGCAATAATATACGGATATGATGATAAATTCTTCTTTCTTGCGGACCCAGCAAATTACAATGAAGAAGATGGAAAAAAATTTACAGAGAATAATAAAATAACAAGAAAAAAATTTATAGAATCTTGGTGGGACAATGATGAAAAAGCGAATGAAACAAGTAAGTGGTATTGTTTAATAAGACCAAAATAACTATTTACTTTTTTAGATTAGTTTATTATATTTATATTAGAAATGTAAAAGTTACATTTCCTTACTCAGTTTAAACAATTGAGCCGCTACTGAGTCGGCTGTAAAAATACAAATATAAAGGAGTAGTCATGATGCACTCAAATGGCTTTGTCATAGCATTAAAAAATGCGAATAAAGAAGTTTTAAGAGAAACAAATAACGGGACTGTATATCTTCCGTTCTATTCAGAATATAGCCTCCTGTTAAAAAACAATAACAATAGAAAAGCACAAGTAACGATTAAGATAGATGGAACTAATGTTTTAGGAAATAGTTTCATAATTCTTCATCCAAATGAATCTACTGATTTAGAGCGATTTATTATAGACAGAAATCTGAATAGCGGAAACAAATTTAAGTTTGTTCCTAAAGATGATAGTAGAGTAGCAGATCCATCGAATGAAGAAAATGGTAATATAGAAGTAACATTTAAGTTAGAAAAACAATTTTATCCAACAATAGAAATAAACGATAAATTTCCACAAAAACATTGGAAATCATACAGAAAAGATAGAAGAACAGATTATAGCAGCAGCTTGTATTCACAAGAATTATCAAATAATGTTATGTTTTGTTCAACATCTCTTGTAGCACCATCACAAGCAGGAGCAACAATTGAGGGTTCGTACTCAAATCAAAAATTTACTTATGGAACTATTGGAGAGTTAGAACCATTATCAACAATATTAAAATTAAAGATATTAGCTCCAGTTGCAACAACACAATGGACAGTGTCAACTTCAACTATAAACGAAACAAAAAAGAAATATTGTACAAATTGTGGTAAAAGATTAAAATTTAGAGATTTATATTGTAATAAATGTGGAACAAAGCAATTACATCAATTTTTAGAAGATTTCTAAAATAGCCCGTTACATAGTACGGGAATGCGGGGTTCGAGGATTAAAAGCCGCTATAGGCAACATTAACCCCGCAAAGTTTATTAACAAAAAGGAACATATATGTTACTATATGACTTAACACAAAAAGATATAGAGCTAATTATAATAGCTTTAGAAGATGCAGTAAATGTAGACCATGATAGAATTAACAAATTAATAATTTCTGGCGATAAGTCTTTGATTAGTTTAGTTCAAGAGAAACTTGATTTAAAAATTAAGATATTAAAAGTCTTTAGAGATATTTTGACTGAACAATATATTGCACCTAAGCACAACACAGATAGAGAAATATTTAAGAATTGGTTTACTAAAAAAGCTAAAGAAGAGATACACGACATTATAAGACCTGAACCAGAAGTAAATAATGATGAAGTTAAAGAGATGCTAACAAGTTTAGAAAATGCCACAGATATAAATGATCCTCCTTATGTAGATATTGAAGACATAATTCCAAAGGACTCTGAACAAAATGTATCCATGTCCTAAATGTGGAAAATTATACAAAGGTATTTTTAATAAAGCTGTTAAATGTGATTGTGGTATTTATAGAACTTTAGTTAAGCAAGATCCTCCTTATTGGATGGAAGTTCAAGAACAAGCTTTAGACAAAAACATAAATAATCTATATAATAAAACAAAGTTAAGTAGATAGTTTTTGTATAATAGAGAAAAATAAGTGGCAACATTAGAGTATAAGATAGTGTCTACTTGGTGTTGCGGCAAAGTATTAGAAGATTTAGTAAATGTTGAAGTACAAAACGGATTTGAGCCAGTTGGCGGAATCGCAGCATGTGATTCAGGCACAAAAATTTTACTTTGTCAAGCAATGACAAAAAAGTAAGATATGTTAATCTAAAATTTGTTATATTAATTAATGAATAACACACAGTAAAAGATTCTTTGTGTTCGAAATAGTAAATGTAGGTGATGAATGTTTAATTTAGTAGCAAATCCAGATAATATATCATCAAACGATAAAAGCAACATTAAAGGATCAGGTGGATTTCCTCCATATAGTATAACAGCAAATGGTATAGGAATATTTGTTCAAACTGATACAGAAAGCGGAGTTTATACACCAGTTATCACTCCAAATACTTATATAGTTGTATTTTGGGCAAAAGATGCTAATAATGCATTAGCAAGATGCAGTTTGAAAATAAACTAATATTTATATATAGAAAGACAAAAATGAATATAAATTTGAAAGCATGGTTAATCACGATAGCAATAACATTGTTTGTAGCATTATTTGTCTATTCGTGTAGTGTATTTGGCACGTGGTCTACATTAGGAATAATTCTAGGAATAGGATTATTTTATTTTGTTTTTAGCATAATTAAGGGAGTACTTTTACAAAAACAAACGGAGAAAAAATAATGTATAATATAAATGACCCTCATGATTACGAACGATGGTTAAAAGAAGTTTGGTTTGTTAAAAATCCAGAATTAGCAGTAGATGAAAATTCAAATTATTTAGGTAGAAATTTTACACCCGAAGAGTCTGTTGAACGATTAAAAGTAACATTTAGCAAATCATGGCCAAATGGAACTGATCAACCACCCGTAGTTGATACTATTTCTACGTTTGTTCATTTATTCGTGAATTATCATAGCGGATATGATCCTCATGGCGCAGTTATTCCTGATGCAAAACGAATTGGTGACGGAAAAGAAGGAGCAACATTAGCAGTTTCTGGATGGGCGATTGTGCCAGAACAAGTTAAAGTATTAGTTGTAGATACAGAATTAACAGCAAAAGTAGATGAATTAATTAAGAAAGTTGATGAATTTACAAATAAGTAATTCAGTATCAACGGAGTAAATGAAAAAGGGTAGCTTTTTAGCTACCCTTTTTTGTGTTTAGTTCTTAGGTTTTATAATCCAAAATATTCGTTTTTCTGCTATTATTATTGGTTTACTCATTCTAATCCATATGACTATAAAGTTTTCAGTGATGTATCTTTCCCATTCAGCGGCAAATGTTTTAGTTTTTTCTGCACCACTTTTATTTTGTTTATATGGTTGTAACAATTGTTCTAATATTTTTCCACTTACAACATCAGTTGTTAATACTCTACCAGTGTTATTCTTATCAAAAACTTCTACAAACTCTTTGGGTATGTGAAATTTAGCTATATATTCTTGTAATGTTGGAGCTTTGTGTTGATACATCTTATTAATATACTTATCTGCGTTTATTTCTTTTCCTAATAAATTATATAAGTTTATGTCTTCTATATCTGATTTTGGTTTAATTTTTTTAATTGTTTGTTCTGTCAAAGATTTATTATCTTTAGGTTGAATGACTAACATTGAATAAATGACTTCTTGTCCTTTTACAGCGCCTTTAACATATTCTTTTGTAAGAATAAAGTAGTATTTATTACTTCCGAATATATAAGCGTCAACATGCCAAGGTGTAGACTCACCACCTATAACGCCATAAGATGATTCATATTCATAACTTATATGTCTCATCTTTAAATTTCTAAGCAATTGTAAACTTTTATTGATCTTGCTGTTATCAATTATAAATTTAGTGTTATTTCCAAATTTTATATTTACTTCGTTTGATAAATTAGTAAAATAATCTTCACCCGTAGATCTTACAATATCGTTTCCAATGTTATATATATCGTCTAGAGTTATATCACCAAACATAAAATTATATTCATTTCTTTCTTTGTCTGACAACCCACCAATTCTTTTTTTGACCTGCTCCAATATTTGACCCAATCTAATCATACAGATATAAATATACAGAGCTGTATACAAAAAAATAGCTCTTATTGAATTAATAATAAGAGCTATTTTTCATTTGAAACTAAGATATTATCGTCAATTTATGATGCTACAGTAGTTATAATACTTGAAGCTGTGGCCAATTCAACATCATTGCTGCTATAAGCAGTAGCAACAACTTCAACTACACGTCCTTCACCAATTAATTGAACAGAAGAACTGCCATTTGCGCCTGATTGAAAGCTCCCTGCATTTTGTCCATCAATTAATACATCAACATTAACATAATCGACAGTTGCAGGAACATATCCACTAAAACCCCAACTAAAATTAACAGTAATATAACCACCATTTTGACTCATGCCGACGTTACCACTGACTTGTCCTGGTGTCGTCATATATTTTCTCCAAATAAATAATTGCGAAACGCTTGAAATCACTATAGTTTCATTCAGAATAACTTTTTGTTACATGTATAAATATACACAATATCTCGTATAATAATTTAACTGCATAAGAAACTCACATGACATCAAATATATTACGAAAAATTGTATACAATACCTATTTACTTTTATCTTAATATGTATTATATTAAACTATAATTTGGAGTAAATATATGAGCGCAACATTAGGATTAATTATGACAGCAGTAGGATTAATACTCGTAGTAGGTGGACTGTACTTAGGATTTAAACACGCAAGAAAGTAAACGATGAATATAAAAACTCTAATAAAATCATTTCTCACAACAGCATTATCTATTGCTCTATTTGTTGGAACAATATATGTATTATATCAAAATCCAGGATATAGTTTGATACTAGTATTTCTAGCATTATGGTCTATAATACATAGCGTGCAGAATAAATAAAGAATTAAAAAATATCTTATGAAAAATTTATTACTAAAAATCTGGTTCTCTCTACCAAACGATGCAAGATATCTTATAGTAGCAGTAACCATACTAGCTATAGCAATAGGATTAAAATATCTATATCTAGAGATATTCTAAAATAAATGCGTCAATATCTCGTGAAAAAATCTGCTAATAGACAAATATGACTAAATTCGATATAGACCAATATATATCAAAATTAGATAAACGTATCACTACAAAACAAACTAAACGAAATAAACGTTCTGACTATCTAGATTCTAATGTCTCAAAACAAAATCCAATATTAGATAAGATTATAAAAGATTATATAGAATATCGTTAATTTCGTACAATTCTCGAAATATGCATTTCTGTCACGTCAAGAAAATTTCAAATAAGTTATTAATATAAATCGCTGAAAATGCATTTCTGTCGTGTTCATAAAAAGAGGACTAGGTCCACGCCCTGCACGTCCATCGTTGATATCCTCAGCATGAAAAAACTTTAATGTTCCTTCAATTTTTCCAGTTAAATCGATGTATTATATTATATTATAAATTAACAAAAAGTTATTATTAAAAGCAAATAGCATATCAACAAATAAAAGGAGCTAACTAATATGGCAGACATAACTATCTCTCTAACAAAAGAAGAAGCGACTAATCTTCTTCGTGATTACGAAACATTGATAGACACTCCAAGCGTAAGAGATGATGTAGCATCTATTGTGAACAAATTGAAAATAGCATTATCACAATAGATTTTACAATTTTTCCAGATAAATCGAGGTATTATATTATACTATAATTCAATATAACAAAAATGCACTCTGTGAGTTAGCCTATTTCTCATGGGGTCATCAAACAACTCAATAGGCACATCCACAAATTAGGAGGTGTACTGTGGACCAGTTAATTCAAATCGAATCGAACAATTCACTGCCTTTCCATGCCCAGTTCGAGGCGCGTTCAGGGAAGGTTGATCTCGTCCTGTACAATCTGAAAAAGGGCGAAGACAAAAAGATCGAGCTCGAGGAAGAGGCTCGGTTCAGCATCCCTTGCAAGGACAAGGATGATGCAGTCAAAATGATCAAGCATATCCGCTGGTGTGTCGGAAAAGCAATCGATGCTCTCAATTCGAGGGCAGTCGAGATCAATGCTGCTCTGTATGTTGCAGAAGCTGCTCCAGTAGTTGTAGCAGTAGCTGGTGCAGAAGCAGAAGTAGCACAGGAGTAATCCCACCGTTGTAGAAGGGCAAGTTCATAGAAATAGATAGCGCCAGGATTCTCAGTCTTGGCGCTATTGTTATGTAACATACTTGATGTGAGTAGTACAACATATAGATAGTCCACCCAATCGATAAACTCTATCTCCGGGAGGACAGTATGACAAGGGTCTAGCTAATTACTAGACGAAGCCCGCCATAGTACGAAACCATTACTGTGGCGGGTATTGTTATTTGCACCTCTTCAAATCTAATGAGGTGTTTGCTATGATTGACAATATAATATTAGCTTTATCTTTCCTTGCAATCTTGCTATTGATAACAATATGGCAAGTGTACAAACGCATCCCAAGAGAACAATTCCCTCCAAATGAACCAATACACTATCATGGTCCACATGGGTGCTATTATCCCTACAAGATTTATGCAACATACATAGGCTCAATCATTGTATTTCCGAACTAACATGCTAACAACAATCATAATGATAGCAATAGTCTTTACTCTTCTTGTGTTCATCTATCCACCACACGATAAAAGGAGATAGTGGAATACTTAATAAGTTCATTCATACTACTGATAATAGGTATAGCTATATCTTTAGTTATGCCATTACCAAAAGACAAAGACATATACAACAAATAAGAAAGGAGCTATACAATCATGATTAAAATCGTAGAAATAGATAGCGCACAAAAAGAAGTTTCTTATCCATATGTAGGAATCAATCGCAAGAATGGTGACATCGTATTCTTAACAAGACCTGGACATGGTTTCTCATTCAATTCAGACAAAACAATTGAAAGAGTTGATTACTTCTCTTCTACTTGGAATGAAGAAGATTTTGATATCTTACCAAAAATGACACTCTTCTCAGAGTAATAAAAGCACGAGTAGCGCCTGTAAACGAACAAGAAGGGATAATAAACAATGAAATATCTCAAGTATATAATCTTTGCTCTATGCATAGCAATAAATATTCCATTTTTGATTCCATGGAACATAACTGGTAACTGGCATAATGCATGCTCAGCTGCATTTATACTAGGTATTGTAGTATCAAGTGCAATAAATGATTATGTCAATAGGTAATGCAGCATTAGGCTCGAGAATAAATGAACGAAATCATTGAGTTCTGTCCGAGCTTAACTATTGATTCTTCGTCATTATTCGTCTAATGAGTCTATTCATTCATTCAATAGAAAGGATTTAGAGATATGGATATGCTGCTTGTATGGATTTTTATTACACTAATAATAGCAACGTTTATATTTGCTTGCTATGGTATGTATATCATCTTAAGAAATTTCTATAGATTGCTACATAATAAGTTATAGTATTATATCTGGTATTCTTTATGTACTCGATAGACATGAGTCATATGGTTGTTTTGTATGATTGATGTTTGTTGAGTATGATTGAGAAGAGATAGATTATGTGTTGATTGTTATTAGTATTCAGTGGAGTCGAGAGTACAGAGAACGATAAATGAATGAAAGATAGGAGAACGAAATGAATGAAGTTATAAAGAAGAGATGGGATGAATGTGATGTTCCAGTTAGAATTGATATACTTCAAATACTTCAACTACCAACATATCTGTCTTGTTTTACTTGGATTGAATTGCCATCTGATGTTCAGAGTGTATTACTAAAAGAGTATACAAAAATCAATAGATAGGAGAATAACATGAACGCTTACATGTTCAATAAAAAAGTCAAAACTCTTCTTGCAGATATCAATGACAAGAGAGTTAAATATGGAATAAGAAACTTCTTTGGCGATCAAGAAGCAATTCCAGTTGGAGGTGTTAGTGAAATAGATGTTCAGTTTCACAAGATTGAGACAAAAACAGAAAGAAATGAAATCAAAGTAACAGTTACTATTGGTCGTCCTGGATACTTTATTGGAGCACATGGAAAGACAATTGATGCTCTTGAGTCATATCTTGGTAGATTGACAGGGAAACCAGTGAAGATTAGTGTAAAAGAATTCGATCCATTCATATAAGAGGAAAACAATATGTGCACATGTAGAAAAGCAGGAAGGTGTTGTATTTGCAGTGATTCTTTAAAGAATCACAAATCACTTGATGATGTAGAAAAGTATATGAAAGAGCTTCAACATAAAGTAAGGGCACAACGTAGATATGCTAAGCTTTTTGCAAAAGCTTTAATAGAACGTCTTGGTCATTATATATTTTGTCCAGTGTGCAACAAAAATCATAGAATGGAAGAGCTTTCAAAATCGTGTATTATTAGAATAGCTGAAGAATATCTTCATGAGAAGATGAAATGACATTAAATCTTAGGATAACACCATTCAGATACAATGGTTTTGCGATAATAGAATCAGACAAGACGCCAACATGTATGGCTCGATTCATCGAAAAAACAAAAGATCCTGGCATGGTTGTTGTGCAATTAGTCAACAAAAAATATGTCATTGTTCCTACATGTCAGATAGAAGGAAACATGCCAAAAGTATCATGGACAAATTGTTTTGAAAAAGGTTCTGATTCTTTGTTGTTCGGAATGCCTTCTTTCTTAAAGATAGTAAAAGGAAAATTGGAATTTTCAGAAATTCAATTAAATCACAATTGATGAGGAACAAAATATGTTCAAATATGCACTATACACAGCTATAGCAATGTGGTTTATTGCTTTTATAGCTAATTTGCATGTGTTGAATACATGGAAAGAGATTACGCCATTCTGGTTGCATGTGTTGAATGTAATAGCATGCATCATTTGCTTACTGCTTTGTGTATTCATCTTGACGAAAAATTAAGAGGATTTTTTATCAAAAAGAGTTTGATAATGGGAACAACTCTTGAAAAAATCAAAGTTGAAGTTGTAGGATGGGGAGCAATCCAGGCATGTGATAACTGTGGAACAAGATATTGTGATATTTGTCATAATGTAGGACATGCGCATGGAGTTATAGTTTGGCTCAATGGAGATTCAATAGCTCAAAGAGAATTGTGTAATAAGTGTATGAAAGAACATTATGAAGAGATAAAGTGATGCTCATAAAGAAGATAAAGCTTTCTAATGAAGAAAGCATAATCGTAAAAGAAATGACTGGAAAAGCCAAATTCATAGATTATTTTGTGTATTTTTTCAAAGAAAATTTTTGGTTTAGCATGTATACTGTTCTTTATTTTTCATGGTTTACAACAACGTGTATTTTGAACAAACAATATTTGTGGTTATTCATTTCAATTTTGTTACTTGTTTCAATATATAGTGGGATAACAACATCAAGAAATTTCATAAAGATAAAAATGAAACATCTATAAGGAGATTAACATGAAACATACATGTTCTATTTGCAATAAAAGAGTTGCAAAACAGTATCAAGATGCTCATCTTGAATTTCATAGAAAACATCCAGAGAAGTCAAAAGACTCTGGAATGACAGAACGTGTAGCTTTGTGGTTAATTCATAAACAAGAATTAAAGAAACACTAACAACATGGGGCAGAACTGGCATCGATTGCTTACAGACATCAAAGAGTGCAAGTTGAGAAGGATACTCATAAAAACCAAAAACGAAACAAACGCCGAGAATCAACCGGCTATGCGTCTCGCTGCCTAATAGGTAGTTAGACCAAAAGGTCCTGATTATTTTCCTTGCCCAAAATCAGGTGGTGGAGGTTGCGGGACATAGTTCTCATACTCTATGGATTATCAAAGTATGATATACCGTTTGAATTTGTCTTATTTACATCGACGGAAGAAAGATTAAAATAAGACTAAACTTGTAGTATTCTTTGAAGAAGTAAGTAAGACGGGGGTTCGAGTCCCCCCTGCTCCACTCTCAAAAGAAAAAATGATATGATTCTATTTGTTGATGATGAAAAATTACCGCAATGGTTCAATCTTCCAGAAAATACACATCTTGCTAAGACATCTGAATCTGCTTATAAACTTTGGATGACTGAAAAATATGATGTGTTGTATCTTGACCACGATCTTGGTGAGATAATTGATGGTTCTCAATTGTTGAATAAGCTTTGTATTGAAGGAAAGAAACCAGATAGAGTATATTGTATTTCTCTTAATGCAACAGGTGTGATTCGAATTGAATATGTTTGTAAAGATTATAACATTCCATTTGAAGACATTGGACGTAAGATGATGTTTAGACAATTTGATATCATTGGAGGGCAAAGTGGATGATAACTCTTGAACAAAAAACAAAGCTTGATTTAGCTTTTGAATGTTTATACAAAGCTAAAGATATCTTAGATAGACAACACGATCTATCTGAAGAAGAAGAGATGGCTATTATTGGTTACGCACAAAAAACAAAAGATTTGATGTTTGAAGTAATAGACCCATGTGTAGATGACGATTAGGAAAATGAAAAATGCAATCATATAGAGTAATCAAAGATGGACTTGTTTTAACATTTTTAACACGTCAATCATCATATGACACAATGATTCCAATTGGAAGTGAAATCAAAGTTGATGAACATAGCTTTTATTGTGGTGGTAAAGAGTCTATTACATATCTTCATCCACTACTTGAGATAGCATTATCAAAACACATAATAGAAGAGATACAATGAAAGAAATAATCTTTAAAGCTCTTGTGAATGCTTGTGCTAAAGCACACAAAGAAAGAACTGGTAATGTTAATTGCATTGGTTCTGTTAAACACACAATAGAAGAATTACTACCAACAATTCTTGAAATAATACAAACAACTGGAGTTAACATAGGAGAATAAAATGAAATTAGTAGATATAATAACAAAATTAGAACAACTTTCTGTAAAGTTATCTTTAACTTTGAAAGCTTTATGGAAAGCATTTGTAATAATATTCAAAACAATTGCTATTATATACTTAATAGCATTCATACTTTTGTTGATTTATATGTTATTCACATTATTGCAAGTTTTTTCAAAAGTATCTTAAAGAACGAATTATCAAAATAGGAGAATAAAATCATGATTAATTCAAATAACAAAAATGTTTCAATAATCAACTTAATCCAATTCTTCTATTCAATAATTTATGGAGGTTATACATGAAACGCATGTTAGCAGTAATGTTTATGTTGATGTCATTTTCAATGATATCAATTAGTCAGATTCAAGCAATAGAATTCGTTGATGATTTAAACACTGTTTTACTTTTGCATATGAATGAAACTAAAGGCGACACTGTTATGGATGCAAGTAGAAATTTTAGTAATTGCACACAAAACAGAACTAATGTAGTTAGTGGAGTCTTTGGTAATGCTAAAAGTTTCAACGGATTCAATAGTTCATTAAATGGAAAATTGAACAATGCTTCTTTTATTTACGGTGATTACACATTAGAAGCTTGGATAAAAACAACATCTACACAAGGTGGAAGAATTTTCACTACTGGTGGTGATGGTGTCGGTCTATATGTAGCTGGAAATGGATATGGATTTTTTGATATGGGTATTAACAATGGGCCTGGCACATCAGCATCAAATTGGAATGGAAAGAAAGTAAATGATGGTCAATGGCATCATGTTGTTGGAGTAAAAAGTGCAAATATTGTAACCTTATATGTCGATGGTAAAATAGATTTTGTGAAATCTGTGTTACAAAGTCCACTTTACTCACAATCATATACAATTGGTGCAGGATTTGATGGTGTTATTGACGAAATAAGAATTTCTAATTGTGCACGATATCCACACAAAAGACTTTTAGGTGACGCTGACGGGAATGGATTTCTTCAAGCTCGAGATGTGTCACTTATTATGCAATATGCTTGCGGACTTATTACTATTACTGACTTTACAACTCTTTGGGCAATGGACATAAGTAAAAATGGAACAATTTCTGCTTATGATGCATCATTGCTTTTGAAAGCAATTGCTGGTTTGATTGAATTGTCAAATACCACACAATTAAATCAGAATTATCCAAATCCATTCAATCCTTCAACAAACATTACATTTTCAATAAAAAAATTGACTAATGTAAAATTAGATGTATACAATATGTTAGGACAATTAGTAAAATCATTAGTCGATGAGGAGAAAATGCCTGGAACATATAGCATTAAATTTGATGCTAATAATCTTCCTAGTGGAACATACATGTCTTGTCTCAAGACAAATGAGTCTTTTGAGACAAAAAGGATGATTTTAGTGAAGTAGATTGTTTAGTGGAGATGCTGCTATGATGGCGGAATAGCACCAGACTGTAGATCTGGCACAAAGAAACTCAGTAGGTTCTAATCATACCATCTTCACCATGATA
>ERZ1292632.2636-Hain-H43-01um-R2-2636-length-14705-cov-4_pt1 | contig 14705 bp, 17 predicted proteins | sample MGYA00564407_ERZ1292632 | MGnify/ENA primary metagenome ERZ1292632 (study PRJEB36523, sample SAMEA6512637) | groundwater metagenome | collected 2019-01-08 | study: AquaDiva: Metagenomics assemblies of 32 groundwater samples | reverse complement strand
GTAGGTAATCGTGATTTACTTCTATCCCTAAGGTTCTGTACCAGGACATGGTATCCACTCCAATCACCAAGTTGAATAGATACTTTGTCAAGCATGATGGGGAGTACAAACCTAATGTCATCATCAATCTCAGGTAGTTGAAGTTTTAGGTGTTGGTATGGGGTTAAATTATTTAAGGAGGAGTGTTCCCTCAAGTTGTTGTAGTAGTAGATGTAACCTAAAGCTTGGTCACATAAATCAGACTCTCCTTTGAAAGTTTGTGCTCTGGGTATGTAGAATTCATCATCATCTGTCCGGTGGGATCTTTCCAGATGCGAGTTCTCTTCAGGATGTCCTTTGTGGTTTTGGATCAATCTGCAGCCAAAGCCGGAGATGAGTTTTCTAAGTTCAGTAATCTTCATGAAAGATTGCCCTCCAAACTCTTCCCCATGATCAACGGTAAAGACAATCTCACTTGTTACCCCGTGTGACCTCAGCCAGGATATTACCCACAGATACCAGGTTAATCCATTAGTCCAGGTCTTCTCCCTGGAATATCCAATCAGCTTAAACCTGGAATTGACATCAATTGCTCCCCATTGGTATTTAGGAACATCAAAAGTATCAAGGTGGATTATCTGCTGTTTTGTTAAGGCCTTTTGATCTCTGGTGTATTTTAAGTCAATCTGGACTATCTCAAATGGTTTAGCGCTGTACCAATCTACAAACTCTCTTTTAGTGCCTTTTCTTCTGCCTTTAATTTTGTATGTCAGCCTATCTTTGTTTCTTCTTAATATGTGCCTGATTGTGCCATATGCCACATCCAGGCTGTAATACTTCTTAAGATGTCTGGAAAGTCTTTTAGGTCCTAAATGGGTTTTGTTTTTAATCTCAATTACCTGTGTCTCAATACCCGCGGGTGTTTGGTGAGGAGAGTGGATTGGTGCTTTGGATCTATCACACAAGTTACCCTCTGAATGTTTCCTTAAAATATCATACACAACGGGTCTTTGTATCCCAAAAGTTTTAGCACAATCAGATACATTACTACCGTTAGAATTTAAATACTCAACTACAGCCAGTCTGGCAGCTTCAGGATTAATCTTTCTTAATGCTTTGTAATCAATCTTCATATGGGTTCCAGAGTTCATACTTATTCCAGTCTATCAAAGATGGATCCAGCTTTAGAAATCCCAGCACCGTTTTAACATACTCTGAATACCCATATTTTAAAAACTGTATAGCATGTCCTGGACAACGTACACTAATCTCTTGAGGAACTCAACCATATGCAGATCATTCAGGGGCTCTGTATCTATGAGGACACCATCCATATCAAAAATAACTGCTTTCACATTCCTATATTACAGCAATAGTATGGTTTTGCCAAGAAAATTTATTTTGAAGAGTTGAATGGCTTGAGATGAATTACGGAATAAAAGATTTGATGATATCAGTAAGTTTTTTAAAGATTTTGAGGCGTGGCAAAAAATTAAAAGCAGGCAATGAAATACCAAATGGCATACTGCTTGGAACATCAATTTTGGACGCGTACGAAACCAGACCAACCACTGTTGAGAAGGGGGTATCTTGCACTTCATCTATAATTCCTTTCAAATTAGTCGGATATGCAATTCTTACTGGCATTGCTAACATTCTCTTGGCGGCGTCCACGGCACCAACAGTTCGGGCTCCTCCTCCTGTTATCACGATTCCCGCAGGCGTTTGTCCCACAAACCCACTCTTTTTAATTTCTACCCCTATCATGGTAAATATTTCATTCAAACGAGGTCTTATAATCCCATCAACCAATGTTTTTCGAGAAACTTTTCGCAGTTCCTCGGGGAGATTAAGCGGTACTACATCTATTTCATCTGATTTTGTAGCATCTTTGGGTCTTGTTTCAAATTCATCTTCATCAGGACGCACTATTCGGGGTGGAGAAGCTTGAGAAAGAAACAATTTAATTTTCTCTGCCGATTCCAAAGAAACACGAAGACCAATAGCCAGGTCATTGGTGATATGACGCGCTCCTACCGGAAGAACAGAAGAATATGCCACCGAACCGTCCACATATACACAGACATCCGTTGTACCAGACCCTATATCTACCAAAACTACTCCAAGCTCTCGCTCTGTTTCAGTAAGCGCCGAAAGACTACTCGCGTATCCATTAAACACAATTCCATCCAAATCCACTCCTACCCCTGAAAGAGCTCGTTCCAAAATCTTTAGCGCTGCCGTATTGGCAGTGATGATGTGCGTATCCACTTCCAAACGCACTCCTGTCATCCCTGTCGGATCCTTTATCCCCTCTTGTCCATCAACCGTATAATTTCTTGGAAGCACATGAATAATTTCTTTTTGCGAAGAAAGAGAGATGGCTCGCGCAGCTTCGATAACCCTGTCTATATCATTTTCTCCAATTTCCCCTTCTGGATTTGAAACCGCTACCACACCTCGGGAGTTTTGACTCTCCACATGGGACCCACTTATTGAAGCAACTACGTGAGAAACCTGATAACCAGCCATTCTTTCCGCAGACTCAAGAGAGGTAGTAATCGCAAGAACCGCGTCTTCGATATCTACAATCTGACCCTTGCGCACCCCTGATGCTTTTACTTCTGAAACGCCCAGAATGTTAATGGACTCATCAACCCGAGCGATAAGCGTGACTATTTTTGAGGTTCCAATATCTATACCAACAACTATTTTTCCTTCATTCATACTAACGCAACACCACAACAGGCTTATCAAATCGCAGATCAATGCGAGATAAACTCTTACCTTCTATTGTAAGCCGTGTAAGGATGAGTTGTAAAGTAGCTACTTGTAATGCGATATCTTTATTGGCGGTCAAAATAATTTCTCCGCCCTCTTTTCTGGTCACAATGTATGCTGATTCTGATGACGCATATACCTGGTCAAATGATACATGAGCGCTTTTCAAATCATGAATTATCTCTTCCATGGGATTTTTGGCAAATATCGCGCCCGAAACCACATCTCCCTCTATAAATGAATCAGGAATTGGACTTTTAATCAGGGGGGTAATGAAGGAATCAAAATAACGAAGTTTGTACGTTGCAAATAACAAAATTAAAATAAGACACGTGAACAACGATACAATAAATAATACTTTTTGTGTTGCATTTCTTTTTTTTATTATCCGAGGAGAGGCTTTCATACAACTTCTGATACCACCTCTACAATTTTTCCTGCTGCCTGCTGAGCATTACCCACCTCACCCATATCGCCTTTTAAAATATATTTCTCCTTTTGCCTCAACATGCGCTGGACTACTGAAAGAAAATGAGAAGAAGTTACCGTCTGTTGACCTAATACTTCTGCTAATCCTTTCTCTTTCAAAAATTCCGCGTTCTTTTTTTGCTCATCTTTTTGAGTGTTAACCAAGGGGATTAAAAGCGCCATCTTTTCTAGAAATAACAGCTCGGTGATAGTATTAATCCCCGATCTGCCAATAACCAAATCTGCGGTTTTTATAGCCGTATTTACTTCTTTTGGCATAAGAAATTTAACAGGCACATATCTTTTTTGCATATCTTTGGACAATTTACCCCTTAACTTCTCAAGCCTATCAAAGTCCCCATACATTCTCGCGTCTCCTGTTTGATGTATAACTTTGGCAAAGCGAAGAATTGCAGGAAGCGATTCTTCCAACAAGCAATTTATTACATGGGATCCAGTGCTTCCTCCCGTAACAAAAATGCACGGAAGTTTTTCCTGTTGAAAATCATACGATACAAATGAAAGTGGTTCTATTTCTGTTTGAAAAAAAACTTTTCTTAAAGGATTTCCTGTTAGTATTGTTTTATTTTTAGGGAAAAACTTTTCTGAATCTTTCCAGGAAATACAAATCTTGGTAGCAACCAATGCTATTAATCTATTGGCAAAACCAGCTTCCAGCGTCTGTTCGTGTATCACGATAGGAATGCGTAGAATATATGCAGCAAAAGCTACAGGAACTGAAATATATCCTCCAAAACATACAAGGCCGTCAGGTTTATTTTTTTGAAGGAGAACAAATGCCTGCACCAATCCCACTGGAATCTTGAGAAGAGACAACAGGGTATATTTCGTAAATGTGCGCTGAATTCTCCCCGTAGTAATAGATACAAATGGTATACCAAGCCGAGAAGCGCTTTGGTGCTCCAAAGATATACCTTCATCTCCTTCAAACGCATATTTTCTTCCCACGAAAAGAACATCTACATCTTTTGGAAGCGCTTCAATAAACGCAAGCGCTGGCGATAAATGACCTCCAGTAATGATAAGTTTCATGTACGTCTTGAGATATTTAATAACATTCCAATAGCACACAAGTCAACCACGAGTGCTGATCCCCCATAGGAGATAAAGGGAAGCGGAACACCGGTAAGAGGAAGAAGCGCTGTCATTGCTGCTAAATTAACTAGCATCTGCGTCCCCAAAAAAGTTGTAATACCCCCAGCAAGTAACTTACCAAACGCATCTTTGGCGCGCATGGCTATCACAAATCCACGCCAGACCAAAAGAATCAAAAGACCAAGTAACACCACTGATCCCAAGAATCCTGTTTCTTCCGCAATAATTGCAAAAATTGAATCAGTAGTATTTTCTGGTAAATACGCGTACTTTTGCAAGGAATTACCCAGCCCTATCCCTGTAAGCCCCCCTGATCCAAGCGCAATCAAAATTTGCCTCACATGATAAGAAGTACCCCCTAAAGAGTCATCTGCTCGCAAAAAAGACGTAAGGCGCGCCGCTCGATATGGTTCGAGTTTTATCAATAAAAATCCCGCCAGCCCAACAGCGGGAATAATAGCAAAAAAGTGAGTTAATGCTCCGCCAGAAAGGAAATATAATACCAGAGCCTCAGCGAGAATAATGCTTGCGGTACCCATATCAGGCTCCAACATAACCAAACCCAACACTAATCCAATAAGCAAACAAAATGCGAGAACTCGCCCTCTTTCCTTGCTAGAAAACCACGCTGATAAATAAATCGCCAATGCTAATTTTACGTATTCCGCGGGTTGCAAAACAAAAAAACCTACATTAATCCATCTCCTGGCACCCAACGCAGTTATCCCAAGACCTGGGATAAAAACCGCTATCAAAAGTAAAATAGCGCTTATCAATATAGGAATTGCCAATATGTATAACTTGCGATAATCAAAAAAAGTGAAAAAAGACAGTGCTCCCACCCCTAACAATATCCAAACTGTCTGGTCTTTAAAATAATGATATTTATCTCCAAAATCTCGAAAAGCGATGAAGGAAGAAGCGTTATATACCATTAACAAACCAAAAAGAGTGAGGATGGTAACCACGATAACAAGCGGATAGTCTATTCGTTTCATCATAATAATTGTATCACGGGAAAGAAAGAGAACCAAACAGGAAGGAGAAGCACTTATTTAATAAACGCAAGATACAAACCCAAAATCGCAAACATAAATCCCAACAACCATGCGCGCATAACAATTTTTGGTTCTTCCCAACCTTTTTTTTGCAAATAAAGATGGAGCGGAGAAACAGAAAATAACTTTTTCCCTAAATATTTCTTGCTCAAAAGTTGAAGAAGAGATGAACTTACTTCAAGCACAAATACTCCTCCGATAAAAGCAGCACCAACCACAATTCCCAAAGTCCATTTCATCCACTTTTCCAACTTAAATCCTTCTTTATCTCCGAATATAAATCCCCAAAGCAACAAGACAACAAAGACGCAAACAAGAGTAACTGTCAGAAATAAAATCATGTTTTCAACAACTAATTTTGGATAAACTGCGCTTACAAAAATCAAGCCTATAACAAACGAAGTAAGAGCATTTAATTGCTTTTTTCCATCCCCGAAAAGTTTGGTTTTTTCAAGAATTGCAAAGACTATAAAGAAAACTAACAAAAACGGAAGAAGAAATTTAGAAAAAATCCAATGCTGTAAGAACGTCTCTTCAACCATTATGCAAAATCTCCTGATTTTTGTATCCGAACGATTTCATGTGTCGCACCAAATTTAATGAAGTCGTAAGTGGCAAGTTCACAAGAACCGAGGACATTGAAAAATATCCTATTTTTCATATTCCTATATCATATCTTCAGGTATCTCTTCTATGTTTGAATCCGGGTTTGGCAGAGCAGCTCTGTTAATCAAGAAGACATCTCCAACTGCCTTAACAAACTGGTGAGGAATTATAACTCCTTTCGCTCCTCCAACAAGAGATATGACACTACCTCCAACCTTTATCCTCCAACCATCAATTTTGTTATCAGACAAATTAGCTTCTTCTATCTCGCCGAAAAAATCTCCAGAATCTGTGTAAACTCTATTTCCAATAACCTCGCTAATCTTTTTTATCCTCATAAATAAATTTATGATATTCTATTTAAATAGTTTTCCATAATTCAAAATATAATATCTAAAAAATAATAAGCTTTATAAAAAAACCAAACATAGAGAATATATGATAAATAAAAGGGAAGTATTGATTATTTCTTTGATTATTGTGATTATTACCCTATCTCTGAATTTGTCTTTGAGTATTTTTGAAGAATGGAAAACAGTTCTCTACACACTTCTTGCAGTATCTGTTGTCATCTTAGCAAATATATTCATAAAAAAATTTATTGCTTATCATCTTGATTCTGAAATAGAAATGAGGGTCTGGGAAATTGGAAAATATGGGTTTACAAAAGACAAGCATTCAAAAAAGCCATTTCCATTAGGAGCCTTTCTTCCGATTATTTCCAAGATAATTTTCTTTCCTTTCAAAAGTTTTGTTTGGATGGCTTCTTTAGTTTTTGATGTCAAGCCAAGAATTTACCGTGGAGCAAAAAGATTTGGGTTATATACTTTCTCTGAGATAACAGAATATCATCTTGGCTTGATTGCTGCATCCGGAATTGTCATAAATTTAATTTTATCTATAATCGGTTATTTCTTAGGATTCCCTCTATTCGCGCGATTGAACATCTATTACGCGTTTTTTAATATACTTCCCTTATCTGAATTTGACGGAAATAAAATATTTTTCGGAAATTTAATTATGTGGGCTTTTTTAGCTTCCTTGATTTTAATCGGCATGCTTTTTGCGATATTCATAATATAAAGAGCAAAGTTAAAAATTTCCAAATTCGAAAGTAAGTTTTTTCTTTGCAATTTTTATAATATAAAACTATTTAAAATCAAAACTCATCAAAAAAATATGAAAGAAAATTTTTTCGCAAAAAAGAGTATAACATGGAGCTTTGCGATTATAGCAGTAATTTCTGGGTTCTTGTTTCTGGATTCCAATCCAACAGGAAATGTTATCCTAAACAAGCAAAATCCAGTAAGTCTCCTTTCAATTATTGGGCTATTATTGATTGCATCTTCTGCTATTCTGATTACATATTCTGTAAAAAAGAAATAAATACAAGCAGTTTCTTTGATTTTAATGGAATTTTTAAAAGATATAAAACCAAGAAGTTATCAGCAAAAAATATTCGAAAGTTGTGTTAACAAGAATTGTCTAGTGATTCTTCCGACAGGGCTAGGGAAGACTCTCATTGCTTTGATGCTTACAATAGAAAGAATGGAAAAATTTGCTGGGGAAAAGGTTGTTTTTCTTGCTCCCACCAAACCTTTAGTTGAACAGCACTTGAATTATTTCAAAAAACACCTTCCAGAATTATTTGCAGAGATGACTTTATTCACAGGAGAAATAACTGCAGAAGAAAGAAAAAAACTCTGGCAAAATTCAGATATAATTTTTTCAACTCCGCAATGTGTTGCCAATGATTTAAAGAACAGATTATATGATTTAAAAAATGTCTGTCTGCTTATAGAAGATGAGGCTCATAGATGCATAAAAAACTATGACTACAGTTATGTCGCTCATCAATACATTGAACAGGCATCGCATCCAAGAGTTATAGGATTGACTGCTTCCCCTGGTTCAGATAGCAGCAGAATAAAAGAAATCTGCAGAAATCTCTCAATAGAAGAAATTGAATTAAAAACAAGAGATAGCGAAGATGTAAAAGAATATCTGCAAGAATTAAAATTTGAAAAGAGGGTTATAGATTTTCCAGAAGAATTTGATAAAATAAGGATTTTATTAAAAAAGATTTTTAATTCTTACGTAGAAGAATTAAAAAAACGCAAGGTTTTATTTGACGCTCCTTCTAAAACAAGATTAATTGAATTGCAGAAAAAATTAATGCACATAATTTTTGTTGGAAATAAGAATTACAATTATCTCTTAGCTGTTTCTTCTTGTTCTCAAGCAATAAAATTACAGCATGCTCTTGAATTGCTTGAAACCCAAACTTTGTCGAGTTTTAATGCATACCTGAGGGATTTATTCAAGCAATCTTCTGAAAAAAAGAGCAAAGGAGTTGTAAAGCTTGTAGCAAAGCCAGAGTTTAATTTGGCTTATATCAAATCTAATGAATTATTAAATAAAGGAATCGAACATCCTAAAGTTGAGGAGATTGCTAAACTAATAACACAAGAAAAATCAAAAAATGACAAGATAAAAATTCTTATCTTTACTCAGTTTAGGGATACTGCAACAATAATCTCAAAAAAATTAAATCAAATTAAAGGAATAAAGGCAAAAGTTTTTGTAGGGCAGGCAAAAAAAACCAATCGTGGAGAAGAAACTGGCTTGAGCCAAAAAGAACAGAAAAAAATAATACAGGAGTTTTCTTCAGGAGAAATAAATGTGCTTTGCGCCACATCTATAGGGGAAGAAGGATTGGACATTCCAGAAGTGAATATGGTTGTATTTTATGAATCTGTGCCTTCTGCAATAAGAAAAATTCAGAGAAGCGGGCGTACAGCAAGATTAATGGCTGGAAAATTAGTAATGCTGATCACAAAAACCACGAGAGATGAAACATTTTATTATGTAGCTAATGCAAAAGAAAAGAAAATGAATTCTATAATAAACGCAATGAAAAGAGAATTTTCAGAGAGAAAAGAAAAAGGTGAGCATCAAAAAACCCTGTATTAAACTATAAAAATATTTATAAAAAAGATTAAGGTTAATTCAGGGGATGGTAGTCGATGTTATAATTGGCGCACAGGGGGGAGATGAAGGAAAGGGGCTTATCTCTGCATTTCTTTCTTTAAATGGAGATTACTCGGTTATTGTAAGGGACTGTTCTCCTCAAGCAGGGCATAGCAATATAATCAATGAGAAGAGGGTTGGTTTGGCTCATCTTCCTGCAGGAGTTATTAATCCAAAAATGAGGCTTTTGCTTGGAGGAGGAAGTTTAATTTCAGTAGAAAAACTGCTAAAAGAAATAGAAGAAACAGGCATGAATCCGGAAATGCTTGGTATTGACCCCCGAGCAACAATTGTAACAAAAGAGCATCAATTAGAAGAAAGAGCTAATGAAAATTTAATGAAAGGTTCAGGAAGCGTGGGAACAGGAGCAGGAATAGCAAGAAAAGATAAGCTGATGAGGTCTCCAAAAGTAATTTTTGCAAAACATATTTTCGAATTGCAGGAATATTTAGTGGATACAAGAGAGGAGATTTACAAAACAATTTGCAGAGGGGAAAAAGTTTTGCTCGAGGGAGATCATGGAGCAAAATTAGATTTAACCTGGGGGGACTGGAATGTTGTAACAAGCAAGAATACAAATGCCTGTCAATTTTTAAGCGATTGTTTTATAGGACCAAAATATGTAAGAGATGTAATTATGGTTATGAAACCTTATACTACCATGGTTGCTCAATCCGGAATTCAAAAATTAGAAAAAATTATTGATGATGATGCATTGGTTGACTGGGCTCATAGTTCTGGAGGAGAGATTGGAACTGTCAGCAAAAGAAGCAGAAATCTGGGAGAAATTGAATGGGATAAATTAAGGCAAGTTGTAAAATATAATGGAGTAACAGAAATAGCAATAACCCATATGGATTTCCCAAGATTTAATGGAGCAACAGAAGATAAATTGACTAAGGAGGCAAAAGAATTTTTAGAAGAAGTTAAAAAAAGATTATGTTCTGGCTTTTATTTTTCACCAGTTATTGGTATTCTGTCTTTTGGACAAAAAGTGGAAGATGTAGCTTATTATAAAGAATGGAAATATGCGTCTATGGATTCTGCAAGATAAAATGCCTAAAAAAATCATAATTGTTGGTGCAGGCCCTGCCAGTTTGTTTGCAGCATATAATCTCCTTAATTCCTAATTTTACCTTTTTCTTTCTCGCCCCTCTTCTTTTAATCATATAAAACAAAAGGAAAATAGATTTATAAATATAATCTATTCATAAAAGTTATGAAACAGATTTTTGATATTTTTTCAAAAAAAAGAACAAAAATAAAAGACAATAAACCCCAACCACTAATAATTGTTGATTACAGAGAAAAGAATTCTTTAGTTGCATCCACGCTTGTTGAATTTGGATTTGAGATAGAATTCAGAGAATTAAAGGTTGCAGATTATCTTGTGAATAATGTTGCAATAGAAAGAAAGACTGTTTCTGATTTTGTAAATTCCATAATAAATAAGAGAATCATAAGGCAGCTGCAGGAATTGCAGCAGTATGAGAATAAATTGCTGATAATCGAAGGAATTGATGAGCAAGAACTTTACAGTGATGATTCCGAAGGAATAAATGCCAATGCTATCCGTGGTTTTTTGCTTTCAGTAACTCTCAGACACAAGATTCCAATAATTCTTACAAGAAATTATGAAGATACTGCAAGATTTATTTCTGTTCTTGCCAATAAAAAAGAAAAAGAGTCTTCTTTAAATGTAACAAAAAAAAGTTTGAATAAAAAGGAAAGGCTGCAGTTTATTCTTGAAAGCTTTCCTGGAATTGGACCAAAAACAGCGAGAAAATTACTTGAAAAATTCAAGACAATAAAAAATATAGCAAATGCTTCTCTTGAAGAATTAACAGAAGTCATAGGAAAAAAGGCAGATATCTTTAAACTTGTTGAGGAGAAATATTAATAAGCGCTGGGATTTTCTAAAAAAAATCCAACATCAATAGGATAATTATTGTCTTGAGAAATATCGCTTTCATTCTCTAAACCAACGCTAATATTCTCACTTCTCTCTCTAAAAAATTTTTGTAAGGAATCTCTCAAAGAAGTTAAAACACCATCAGACGCATTTCTTAATACAATCCTCTTACCCAAAAAGGTTTTATTCTTTAAATTTTTAGGGCCATGTAAAACAGATAAGTAATTAGAACCAAAATTCTCTGTTAACTTCCCTAATAAATCATCTCTCATAAAAAATAATACAAAATCTCCTTTTTAAAAAAATGTGTTTAAAAAAGATTATTTGGGGGAAATATTAGAACACATTAGAAAGGCATGTTCTCCTTCCCCATATTTATCAAGAAAAATCCCTGAAAAATTAAATCCATGTTTCATGTAAAAATTAAAAGCCTTTTTATTATCTTGATAAACATATAAATACAATTTATCTTTCCCAAGATCTCTTGTTAGAAGTTTTGTTTTTTCAACAAGCGCAGTTCCAATTCCTTTACCTTGCTCTTCTTTCATGACAGAAATAAAATGCAATCTGCATCCCTTTGAAAATTGCTGCTGAAAACATATAAATCCCACAACTCCTCTTTCATTTTCATAAACATAAAACTCATCTCCTCTTTTGATTCTTGTATTAACCCATTCTAAGCTCATCTCATTCGGATGCTTGAAGCCATCATTCATAGCAATTTTAAGCAACTCACTAAAGTCTTTTTCTTGGGCTTTTCTAATCATTCATATATCGCCCTCCTTATTCTTCCTCTGTCAAAATTATCTAATTCTTTTCCACATGCAATTTTTGCTAAAATCCTTGGATTATAAAATCTCAAACTATTTGCTAAGATATTTATTTCATAAAATAAATCCGGGAATGAAGATGGAACAAAAACATCATTAATATTGTCTGTTCCTATACTAACTGGAATCTCTCTTATAGCATAATCCCAAACTCTCGCGATACTATTATGGATAGGAACATTAAATTTTCTATTAGGTTTCATAGAAATTCCTGCAGAAGGACAACAAATAACGCCAAGGTTAAATTGTTTTATTTTTTCACAATGTTTTTCAAATTCTTCTTCAGAATAACAAGCAGCAGAAATATCATGCACTAACATATTTTTAGGATATTCTTCTTTCCTAAGTCTAAAGAGTATATTGTAAGTCCAATCCATGCACTCAAAAAGAAGCTCTGCTCCTCTATCTTCAGGGGTGTTTGCCTGGCCGACATGAAACTGGACAGGCTTTTTAAGTTCAATTCCTTTTCTCAACATGTAAACATTGTGTTGTTTTTCCCCAATGTGTCCTTGTTTCCTGTCTTTCTCAGCAAGAGCAACAAGAAAATCCGCTTTATGAGCTGCCTCTTCAAAAATCTCAAATCTTTCTGGAGCAGAATCTTTAAACCCGGCAACATTGTAAGCCCCTAATTTCAAACAGATTTTATCAGTATACTTTGCCTTTAACCTCTCTGCGATATTCCAAGAGCTTAAATTTGTGTTATAAGTTACATCAATAGTTGTATCAATTTCTCTTACTCTCGCTTTAATAGATTCTTTTATCAATCTTTCTAATCTTTCTTCAATACAATCCTCTGTAAATGCTTTTCCAGTATGCAATGCCCAGACAAGACTCTGTTTTTCATTCAAAGAAAGTCTTTCCACATCTGAAACAGCCAGTGCAACATGTTCATAATACTCATCTTTATAAGTAAATGCTCTGTCACCATGAGCATGAGCATTGTAGAAACCATCAAACTCTCTTACATAATTTCTTGATTCTTCTCTAAAATCAAATTTATCCATTAAAATCTAATCAATAATTAAGCATTTTTAAAAGCTATTGGTTTACAAAATATATTTCTATTATACAAAAATTATATAAAAGAAGAAATTCTTTCTTAGTTATATTTCTAAATTATATGCTTCAATATCTTCATAAAACGGCTTCTCTTCTGTTAAAATTGACTTTTTCAAATTGAAATTCTTAACGACAAATTTCATTTCTGAAATTTTTATTTGGCTTATTTTCTCTAAAAATTCCTTTTTATTTTTTACAGATTTAACTCTTGCAATTGTCAAATGCCCCATAAATCTTTTTTCTTTTTCAAACAACTCAGAAAGCTTTTCATCAATCTCTTTTTGTAACTCCTCGCAATTGGAAACATGAAGCCAGACAATCCTGACAAACTTTTCAGAAAAAACCCCGATAGAGTCTATCTCTGCATCAAATTTGTTAAATTTAATCTCTCTGAGTTTTTTTCTTACTTCTTCTGCTTTTTTCTCATTAATTTCTCCTAAAAACTTTAAAGTTAAATGTAAATTGTCTGTTTCAGTAAGCTTTCCTCTGAATTCTGGAAGCTCTTTCTGAATTTTTAGAATTTCTCTCTTAATGTCTTCTGGAATCTCTATTGAAATAAAAGTTCTCATAAAAGAGAATAAGATAAGAAATTTATAAACACTATTATACCAATGAATGAAATTCCTTCCTTACCCTTTCAAAAGTTTCCTTGTTTATTCTGCCTATTTTCTTTATTATAATATTTTGCTCCAAAGTAAACAATTTATCAACCTTGATCCTGCTTTTAGTAGGAATATTTCCCTCAATTAGATTTGGATTACCAATTAAAATAGAAAATTTTGAATCTTTTAGATTAGAAGTAATGCCACAGGTAACAACATATTCAGATTCTCTTAAATAATTAGTTTTAGATAAAACTAAAACAGGTCTCTGTCTAACTCTTGTTAAATCAGAAAAAGGAAAAGGAACAATTATAATATCTCCCTGGTTAAACTGTATCCCAGATTTCATTTTCTTTGTTATCCCATAATTTTCTTGCTACATCCTCAGAATGTTTTAATAAATCCTTAAAATCATCCGCCTTTATTTTTCTTAAAACAATTGCTTCATTTGCCTGTGTTAAAATTAACTTGTCACCTTCTGAAATATTTAGGGAATTTCGGATAACAACTGGCAAACATATCTGTCCTTTATTTGTAACCTTGATTATTTTTGTTTCCATAAGAATGTAAGAATATTCTTACTTATAAATCTTTCCTTATTTTATAACAACTCACTCAGTATCTTCGCCCCAAGTTTAACAGTAATCCTGTCTTCATCTTTTTTTTCGTTTATTTCTACAATATCTACTGCTCTAAGAGTTTTTATTCTTTTTATTCTCTGAATTAGATAAATAAATTGTCTGCTTGTCAATCCTCCTGGCTCAGGGTAGCCTGTTGCAGGAGCAAATACAGGGTCTATGAAATCAATATCCATTGAAACATAAAGTTCTTTTCCATTTGAGAATTCCATGATGGTATCGCACATATCTTGTAAATCTTCTGTAAGATTTGTCATAGAAAGAATTTTTATTTTATTTTCTTTCAGAAATTTTATTTCATCTCTCCAAACATTTCTCAATCCAACAATTAAAATTTCTTCTTTAGGAAATTCTTCTTCTATCAATTTCCTAAGCCATTCTTCGTGTGTTGGTTCTTTCATGGAAGTCATGCAATCTGCATGACTGTCAAAAACAATCAAACAGGGTTTTTTCTTTTCTTTTCTGCAATAATCCAAAAATGCTTTTCCAGTGGAATAACTGATAGAATGGTCTCCTCCTAAAAAAACCACTCTGGGCTTTGTTTCAAAGATTTCAAGGGAATTTTCATAGATTAATTTATTGCTCAATTCAATATTGTTGTTGTCCAAGTGTATCTCTTCCAAATC
>ERZ1292632.2633-Hain-H43-01um-R2-2633-length-14712-cov-9_pt1 | contig 14712 bp, 24 predicted proteins | sample MGYA00564407_ERZ1292632 | MGnify/ENA primary metagenome ERZ1292632 (study PRJEB36523, sample SAMEA6512637) | groundwater metagenome | collected 2019-01-08 | study: AquaDiva: Metagenomics assemblies of 32 groundwater samples | reverse complement strand
GCATCTTCTCGGCCTCGGCTGCGATGGCTGGCGCGGAGAGGGCGCACAGCCGATCACACAGGATTTGATCAATTGTATCAAGTGGAGCGCCATCATCAATAGCTGAAAGTTCGCGTGTCACGGTTTCGCAGCACCGGTCAATCGTCGCCTGCACCGCTGCGGTGACGGATGGTGGGTCTGCGTAGAGCGGGATAGTGTGGTGCCCTTGGCTGACCAAACGGAACGTTCCTGGTCCATATGTATCCTTTACCTCTGTCATCCAGTGCCACGTTTCAGGTGTGACCCACGCGACTGCTGCGGATAGCGAGGGCGGGGCGGTGTAGAGCGGTATGGGATCAATGCTTATCGGGAAACTGTCTTTCTTGCGCGCCAGCACGTCGCCGGCAGGGCTTGACCACGCGAACGGCTGCGCGCTGGACTGCTGCGCACCCGCTAGTGCGGCTTCTGCGCGCTTCGCCGCCATGCGCCAGTTCTCAGCAAGTGGAGCGCACCGCTGCGTGCAAGTATCCCACTCCTGGCAGCACGGACCCGGCTCAAGCTCCCGCACGCGCTGCTCGGCGGCCGTTAGCAATCCTTCGACGTACTTATGCGAGCGCAGCAGAGCCTCATTTGCTCCCTTCTCTGCCGCGAGTTGCCGGCGCAGTTCTGCAAGCTCGGAAACCTTGATCGGCACGCTGTCAAAGTGTGTGTTAGCCATTCCCGTTCTCCTCGTTGAACTTGTCCCAGTCAGCAATGGCTTCGCGCGCTCCTACAGCGGAGCGGCTATACCGTCTTCAATCCACATCGACACGCCGATTCCGGCCTTCGCCAGATCCGGCACGTTCCGCTTCGCAAGCACTGTCATGCCGACCACAAACCGTATGCTGCTCGCCTCGGTCGCCGCCTGCATCATGGCGAACAGCCCATTGCGACCGTCCTGGTCGAGGATGTCGGCACTATCGAAGATCACCAGCGGCGACTTGTCGTACACCGCCACAGCGATCTGTACCACGGCGCGCACCCTGTACTGCTCAGACCCGGATAGGAGGAAGTAGCGACGTGCGCCGTAGATGATCTCTAATTCGTCGTTGATCGTGACGATGGAGAACCCGGCCTCTGCCGACAGCGGCCCCAAGGTCTCTTTATTGAACTTCGCCAACGCCTTTTGCAGCTTCTGCCGGCGCAGGCCATCTGGCGCGAGGATATCGACCAGTTTCTGGTTTGCGATGATCTGCTCGGCAAGTCTTTCGCATGCGTCTCGCCGCTCGATCATGTCCTTGTCCTTCAGTAAGCCGGCCAGGAGGTCGCGCGCAACGTCCACAGCATCGCTGGTGCCGGTGCGCTTCTTGGCCTCGATCAAGCGCTCCCCGCTACCCTTGATGGCGTCGTGTTTGCCTTTGGCTGCGTTGTAGCTTTCCTGCCAAATCCGCACGCCGTCAGTTGCCTTGGACACTGCCTCGTCAGCTCGTACCGCAGCCGTCCGAAGCGCGGTGATTTGTGCCTGAGTGGCCGTTGATTGCTCAAGCTGGAATAGGTGCGTGACGCTATTCTGCGCGACGTCGACCAACCCACCACAATGCGGGCACGCCGAGGCGGTAGGAATCACGATATCCGCTCTGGCGGCGCGCTTTACTTTCTGATCGGCCTGCGCGCGCTCTAAGTCCTTCTCGATCTCCTTGAGCGAGTTCCACGCGCCAGCCTCCAGGGCCGCATTCTGCTCGAGCGCGGACAGTTCAGCGGCGTCCGTGGCGACTGCGGCGATCGCTTTCTCGACCGCAGCCTGCGCCTGCGTGCATGCGGTCCCAAGGTCCTCGAGCGACTTGTCCTCCAGATCCTCGCGCCAGCCGAGCGGCTTCCACCCGACCGCCTTCTTGAGCCCGAAGGCTTCGCCGGACGCATGCTCCCAGGCACCCTTCCGCTTGGCACCGTTCTCCTTGAAGCTCCTGTGGGCCACGTCCCAGCCGTTGGTTTGGACTTGGCTTATCACCTTGGCGAGCGATTCGGCGTTGTCCGGATCGCCCAGCACCGGGATCGCCTCCACCAGCGCAGTGCGCAGGTCGTCCATGGTCGGGTCGGCCTTGAGCAGCGTGGAGAAGAACCGCTGGCGGTCAAGGTCCTCCATTTCCATGGGTGTGATCAGGCCGGCGGCCACAAGGCTGCAGTGCATGGCGTCTGTGCCGCTCGCGGTGAGGGACGGCCAAGCGACGGTTGAGACGACCTGCCCGTCTACCTCGATGGTCGCTACGCCTGCGTCCATGCCGCCACGCAGAAGGGACTTGGCATCGGCCTTGGTGAACCGCGGCTTGTCCGGGCGCGCGGAGGAAAAGAACGGGATGGGGGCATTGCATGCGGCTGCGGCGATGGCTTGGCACACTGACGATTTTCCGGCCCCGTTGATTCCACCTATGAGGGCAATCGGATTGATCTCAATGTCGGCAGACTCCGCGCCACGAAAACCACGCACTTTCGCTTTCATCGTAATCCCCCCGCGATGGCGATAAGCGTGTCACGAATAAAGGCGAATTCTTCTGGCGTCATTACGCGCGACACGGAGACAACCTCGTTTCCGATAACGAGTTGAGAGTCTGCTGTTGAGTGTCCAGGGCCGATGACAACGCAGTTATTGAACTCGGAATTGGCACCAATGCCCACCAACACATTATTGCGTCCGACGCTCATACGTCCCCCCCGAATATCGGCGCGCGCTTGGGCCGCCCGGGACCGCGCTTGGGCGCATCAGCCGGCGTCGTGACCGGCCCGGTCTGCTGGTCTGCCTTGTCCATCAGCTCCCCGGGTGGCGTACTCGCCGCAGACGGCACGGGATCAGGACGCCGGCTCTCAGGCGGCGTTGGCTGACTTGCGGCGGTGTCTAGCACCTGTGCCGCTGCGGTTTTCGGTTGGGTTGCTTCCCGCCCAGTGCCGGCGGCCAGCGGGTTGTTGTCCTCGCGCTTCTTGACCACTTCCTCCGGCGCAGGGTACAAGTCCTCGGCGTTCATCATGCCGTCCGCGACCGACTGCAACTCGGTGTAGATCCGCGCCATGTCCGGCACGGTCCAATGATCCGCGGTGCGCCCGTACACGGCCTCGACGCGCTTCAGGTCGATCGCGAGCCTCACGAGCTCCTGCTTGATCCATTGACGCGCGCCCTCAGGGTTCTTCCCGACCTTGTCGAGCAGGGCTCCCTTCGCGGCGTCCATCGAATAGTTGACGAGCGAGCGCAGGGCGTTGACCACCACGTTGCGGATGGCCTTGGATTGCCCGATCTGGAACACCATGTCCAGGGCGCGCTGGTCGTCCTTCATGCCGATGTCCTGGCCTTTGCGCTGCTGGTATGCCCGGACCATGGAAAAGCCCGTCTCGAGGTCAACGAACCTGGCGTAGAAGACCCAGTGCTTGCCCTCGTCGATGACGCGGCAATCGACCTGGCAGTTCATGTACTCCCTGGCCAGATCGTTGGCGAGCGTGATGGTGGGCCCCTCGATCCACTCCTTGCGGTTATTTTTCCGATCATTGACCTCCCAGCCGTACACGTACTCCTTGCCGGCCGCGGTGGCGAGTGCCTTCATGTTCGCCAGGATGCGCCGCATGTCGCGCGGCACGGCGACGCGCTGCGCCGTGATGATCTCGTTCACCGGCATGCCGGACGCGCTCCTCGTCATGCCCATGCCGGCCGGTATGACGGAGCCAAGGTCGGCGCCGCCTTGGTGGAATTGCAGCGGGTCAAGCACTTCGCTCATCGGGTCTTTGTACGTGGTCCCTCTTTCGTTCGCCATCTTGGTCATCCTTTCAGTGTTTGGTAAATTATTGTGTCTGGTACTTCGAGTGGTTTTGCCAATTCCTCAATGAGCCTGCACGTTCTTCCCCATGAGTCAACAACAAGAACTTTTTCTCCGAGCCGAGCCCGCCTGAGTACCTCTTGCGCAGCATAGTCACTCTTTCCGCCCATCTGCGCGAAAAACATTGATGGGCGTGGTCCAAAATCAACACCAATCCAAACTGGCTGCGTTTGCACTATCTGTCGCACAGGCATCAGCACGCCAGCCGTTGTCACTACCCACGGCGCGACGCCAAGAGAGAGAATTGCTTGCAGAAAGCCACGACGTTCCATGGTTAAAGCAAGTCGCTTACCGACGCATCGTTCACTGGTTCTGTGTGCGCCAATATATTGGTTTTGAACGCGCTGCCGGCAGCCATGAATTCAGTGTTGCCGCGCAGCGCGAAGTACAAATCCTTTGTTGCCACCGTATCCGCCATCGCCCGGTGCGCGCCGACGTGCTCTCGGTTGAGCAACATCTTGACGGCCTCACTCAGATTCGGCGTCTTGAACTTCCCGAAGCCAGCCTTCCTCATCCTCGGTGTCGGCGGGATCTTGCAAAGCGGCGTAGCACCGCGCATGCAGCAGAAGACTGGAATTGTGCCGAAGCCGTCCGGCCGTCCATTCCTACGGCGGGCGCCGCGCAGGAGCTTGTCGTCGAAACGCAGGTTGAAGGCGACCAGCAGGCCGGCGCGCGCAAGCAATGCGTCGAAGCCGTCCAGCACATCAATGATTGGTCGCCCCTGCGCGAGCGCGATCTCGGTGGTGATTCCGTGTACCTTCGCAGCGCCATCGCCAACCGTCCACCCTTCCGGCTTGACTATCGACTCGAAGCGCTCGACCTCCTTGCCGTCCTCGTCGCACAGGATGCCGCCGATATCGACGATGTGCGGCTGGCTTGGATCGTCAGCCGGCAAGTCCCACCTTGGAATTTCCGTTGTCTCTGTGTCAAACACAACTATGTTCACTCAACTCTCCTTCGTGGTTGGCTCGCTACCTGCGGCATGTGGTGAATGGATTTTGCACCACTGTTTACACGGCGGGCCAAATATCTCTCGAATATCCTTGGCTGTGGCGTTGGAGAAAAACGCACGATCAACAATTGCCTCAAAAGTTCTTGAGGCTCCACAAGGACACGTAATTGTGTTCCTGATTAAGTGGTAGGTGCTCACGTTGCCCCCGTGTGCTCTCTGCAAAACGTGGAACCGAAGCACGCGCACCAGCGGCTACTGCATAGCACCGAGGATGGGTTGGCCCTGAACACAAGATTGTCTCCCGTCTCAGCAAAGCGCGCGTACTTTTCCTCCACGTCGTTAATCACGTTCGCAGCGACGCTCTCAGCAAGCTCAACGTCGTAGTTGAATTCCACTGGCGCAGGCTGCTCTTTTGCGATGTCCACGCGCTGGATGTAGTCCTCCACCAATCGCGCTACACCGTGCCCGGCTGCGCGCGTCAAGAGGCTGTAGGCCCCGAGCTGCGCCAGACTGACGCGATGAACCACTCCGGTCTTCACGTCCCGGATGCCATCGTCAACGAGGTCCGGCTGGCCCGAGAGGATATTGCCACGCTTTGTCGGGCACTCGATCCGCTTCTCGATCTCTTTTGGCTGCACGCGCCCCGCTACAGTCGAGCGGTACGCCCGGTACTGTTTCACCACCTGCCGCTGGCCGGTCGAAATGTTGGGCGTCGTGTCGTCCCAAAGGACACCATAGCCGACCTGCTCTTCAATGGAGGCCACCCCGCGCTGCTCGTCCTCTGTTTGGTTTCCCAGTTCGCCGGTGTGCATCTTTGTCGTCATGCAGGACGATATCGCGGTGTGCGTGCCAGTGCCCACGCTCGCGCCGATGCTCGAAGGGATCTCGCGCAGGGTGTAGCCTGCCTCGCGCACCTGGGAGGGGAACATGCGCGCAGCTTGGCGCCGCTCGCAGTCAGCGAACGATGGCAGGGAGGAGGGGCGGATAACGATCACAAAGATACTACGAAGTAGTAGGTGTGCGGACTCCCGAAAGGACGCCACACGCAGATGTACCAGCCAACGCGGCGCCCGTGCCCAAGCTCAACGCCGAAGCCGAGCAGCACTTCGCGCAGCACCCACCTATTGTAATTCTCCCACCCGCACGTCAGCTCGATCAATGTCATTAGAATGGCTCGTGTCCGAAGCGACCTTCGTCCTTGGCCTTCTCGACCACGTCAAGAAGTTCACGCTGTCGCACGGCAGCCTGCTCTACTTGGCTCGCGCTGGGAATGACGCGCAGGTATTCCTTGCTGCGCTCGAACTCAGCCTCGCCGCCGATCTTGCGCGCCAGGACGTAAAGGCGCCTGGCGATGCGCTCACGTAGGCGTTGCATGAATCCGCGCCAGCCGTGGAGTTTCTGGAACCAAATAGTAGGGTGAGCGCTCATGAATTGGCAAACTCATCGAAGGTTAGCCCGCAGTAGATGCACGGCGTTTGCTCTTCGACGGGCTCCGGCCACGAGTGCTCGCACGTGGCTGTAGCTGGTAGTATTGGTGAATCGTCTGTTCCATTCGATCTGCCAGCCATAGCATCCGTTCCCGGTAATACTTGAATTCCATCATCAGATGCCCCACTGTCTTCCCCTGCCGTGGTGATGTGATGGACCTCTCCAGCTTCGCCTTCTTGGCCAAGTCCGTCTTCGGAAAATGCCACCGTAATTGGCCTCCCACGAACAGCGGGTTCTTCGGAGGGTTGATGCGTGGACGCAGCGGCGTCTCCCACGACTGCAGTTTCTTGCTCATCGAAAAACTCCTTGTCTGCTTTGGCCTGCGCCAGCGCAATGTCCGCCGCACGGCGCTGGCGCTCGGCGAGCGTGACGCCGTGCGCGGCCGGGTCCTTGGCGATGATGTCGGCAACGATTTGCGCCGTGGTGCGCTCTGCGCCGAGGCCGGGCATGTTGACTGGATCAATCGTGCCGGCGACTTCGTTCTCTGCCATCAAGTACTCCATCGGACGCTGTATGATCTCAAATCTGTACGGGTCCTCCAAGTCAATCTCGACTGGGATGCCCATAATGAACTTGTCGAATACCGTGCTATCTGAGCCGTCGTCGCAGAAGCCAATTACGGTTAGGTCATTGAGGATAACTTCGTTGCCGGCTACCACGCGCATGCATTTTCCTACAGACTTGTAGGCGAACTGGTGGTGCATATTGGCCTTGAGCCACGCAGCCCGAGCATGGATAACTTCCTCGAATCGTCCCATCTTTGATGCTCCAAAACGTAGTGCTTGACAGAAGTATAATCTTACGGTATATTATTTGTCAAGCGTTTTCTTACGGTAAATAATATGCCATCCAGACCGATCAGTCCCCCCCAGTTCATCCGGCAGCACTGTCTCAGGATGACCATCACCGAACTGGCCAACGCGCTCGGCGTGTCGCTCCCGCGGATCACCGGCTACGAAATGGCCGGCGCGTTCCCGAAGCGACACCACGATCGTATTATGGTGCTCGCCAAGGCCGCCGGGGTGCGGATCAGGAAGACGTGGTTCGATGCCGTTCCTTGGGATAAGTCGGCTGGCGTCAAATGAAGTCTGTGGGTGCCATGATCCAGCAGCTCGAGGGGCTGCTAGGAACCGAGGACGCTACGCCTTGGGAATCGGAATTCATCAAATCAATCTCAGAGCGGAGCAGCGGCGGCAAGGCAACCATCGACCTGACATCGAAGCAGGTTGAGAAGATCGAGAGCATCTGGAGTAAACATTTCAGTGGGTAGACCGCGCCTCATGACGCAGGAGCAGTACGAGGCCCACCAGCGCAAGGTGCACGCGAATCGCCGGGCAGAAATGACTCCAGCGCAGGTGGCTGTGTTCGAAAAAGACTTCATGGAGAAGTACGGCAACAAGCCTCGCGGTCCAGACAAGCCCGGGAAGAAGCGCCCCAAGTATGGCAACGAGGTTGTGATCGAGAACGGCGTGCGCATGGCCTCGCGCAAGGAAATGAAGCGGTACCGAGAGCTTGGGCTGCTGCTAAAATCAACAGAGATTCATATCCTGTGTCGTCAAGCACGTTTCATACTTCCAGGTGGGATCGAATATCACGCCGATTTCTTAACAGCCAGAGTACGCAGCGACGACTTCGGTTGCGTTACATTGGAAAATGTAACAGTTGAAGATGCCAAGTCAACAGTGACAGCACAAAACAGGGCGTATTTGCTCAAAAAAAAGCTAATGCTCTCGCAGTATGGTATTCAGATCAAGGAAGTGTAACCATGCCAGTAAGACTCAACATCACCGGGCAAGCGGCGAGGGGGGATAGTTGGACTTAACAGAGCAACGCGGGGCGCACGGTGGCAGAAAAAACTAAAATAAGTTGGACTGACAGCACGTTCAACCCCTGGATCGGCTGCACCAAGGTCGGTCCTGGATGCGACCACTGCTACGCTGCGGATCTTGACTCTCGCAAGCGCTGGGACGGCGGCAAGACGCATTGGGGCGCAGGCGTGCCGCGGTATCGCACCAGCGCGAGCAACTGGGCGCAGCCTCTGCGGTGGAACGCGAAACAGGAAGACCTGCGCAGGCAGGGCGATGCGCCACCGTGGAGAGTGTTCTGCGCGAGCCTCGCCGACGTATTCGACAACGAGATCGACCCGTTCTGGCGTCGGGATCTGTGGGATTTAATCGAGCGGACGCCTCACTTGTCCTGGCTGCTCGTCACCAAGCGGGTCGGGAATGTTCTCGGCATAATGCCGTCTAAGTGGGTTTCTTCGGGGTTCCCTGATCACGTTCGCATCCTGATCACCGTCTGCAACCAAGAGGAAGCCGACCGCGACATTCCGAAGTTGCTCGCGCTGCCGTGCAAGAACGGGATCAGCTACGAGCCGGCGCTCGAATATGTGAACTGGAATCGTTGGCTGATGAGCGCCGACGAACAGGCTGCTTATCCTGTTGGATTCGATGGGGAAGTGCCGCGCTCAATTGAGTGGATCATCGTAGGCGGCGAGAGCGGCCCGAAGGCGCGACCGTTCGATCTGGCCTGGGCGCGCTCGACGGTCGCACAGTGCAAGGACGCAGGAACAGCAGTTTTCTGCAAGCAGCTTGGGGCGCGGCCTGTAGAGTGGGTACCTGGTTGGCACATCGACGGCGGCGGAACCATGATGCCATTAAGCCTACAAGACCGCGCCGGCACCGACCCTGCTGAATGGCCCGAAGATTTGCGCATACGCCAATTTCCAACAACGTAGCAACAACGTAGCAGAGGAGAACCAATGCTCAAACTACCGCAGTACCAGTGCCACAAGAAGGTCCGCGCAGCTAAGATCACAGCGATGCGCCCCAATGGCGACGGCACGCACTCGCTTGAGTTCGAGGGGCCTTGGGAGAGCATCGACGTGCAAGCCTCGTACATGGCACAGCACGCCCCGCAAGTCGGCGGCTACTTCGTGGTGTACGAACCAGACGGCTACCAGAGCTACAGCCCGGCCAAGGCCTTCGAGGATGGCTACACTCTTATCGTTGACCAACCAAGCAAGGAGAAAGCGTGAAAATCAGGCCAGCACAAGCAACCCTCAACGATCTGCGCGACGGCCGCGCCATGGACGAACTCGCACAGCACATCCACGACGCGATCGCCGCCGTCAAGATCCACGGCAAGGCCGCCACCGTCACGCTCACGATCGGCGTGGCGCCGTTCAAGCAGCAGCACTCACTTGTGGAGCCCCCCGTAATACTAACCGGGGAAGTGACGAGCAAACTCCCGAAACCCGAGCCCGAGGCGACGCTGTTCTTCGTCGATGGCGAAGGCAACCCCACCAGGCAGCGCCTGCGCGAACCCGAGCTGAATCTGACCATCGCGCAACAACCAGGAGAGAAGAGCAATGGCTAACGAGCAACCCAACAAAGCAGTGCAGGCAATACCGGAGGGCGACATCGAGGCGGCCATCGCGGCCGGCACGGCGATCGGTGATCCGAAGGTCAATCCGCACGAGCACGGTCCGGCCTACGCGATCATTCCGCTGGGGCACAAGATCGAATACATCGAGCGGCCCAAGTATCCGCCGCGGCGCTCCGGGACCGTGAAGTTGTCCGACACCGCGAGCTTCCTCGAATACTGGAGGCGGCAGAGCGAGCCAATCAGCTACATCTACGGGTCAATGGTCCCGGCGCAGTTCCTCGCGGTGTTTGACGAGCACGCAAAAGGCGATTCTGGCGTTGCAACGAGAGTAACACCAACTACTACTGCCCTAGGCAAAGATTGCCAGCCTATTGAGCGCAGCGAGGGCCAAAGTATAGGTGGCCCTAACTGGCGCGACCACCGCGCGCTCTACACCCTCCAGCACTCGGACGAGTGGGCGACGTGGATGGCGCGCAATGGCAAGCCGTTCGAGGGCAACGAGGCCTTCGCCATCTGGCTCGAGGAGAACCTACTCGACATCCTGAGCCCGGATCCTGCGACGTTCATGGATATCGCGCTCAACATGCGCGTCCGGCAGGGGCAGGTGTTCGGCAAGCGGGTGAACCTCAAGAACGGGGCGATCAACCTCGAGTACCACAACACGGTCGACGGGTCCGGCGGATCGAGCCCGACTGGTGAGAGCCTTGCGATCCCGGAGAAGTTCGAGATCAGCATCCCGGTGTTCGCTGGCATTGATTCGCCGCGGTACACGGTCGAGGCGCGCTTCCGCTACCGGCTGAACGGAGGAGCCCTGTCGCTGCGCTACGACCTTGTGCGGCCGGCAAAGGTGGTCGAGGAAGCCTTTAAGGTAATGCTCGAGGAGATCGAGGGCGCCACCGGGATCAAAGTTTTGTGGGGGACGCCCAATTGAGCGCGATTCCGATGATGCCCCCGGCGCTGGACATTCCAGCCATGACGTCGTGCATGTCCTCACTCCTGAGCGAATACGGCTACAGCCAGGAGACGAGCACGCTCTACCTGCGCTTCAAGTACCAGGGCAAGCTGTACGCCTACGCTAACTTCCCGCTCGACCAGTACCAGGCCCTGCGCGAGGCGGTGTCGGTCGGAAAGTTCGTGAGCCAGCAGGTGGTGAAGAAATACCAGGGCGTGTTCGTGTTCGAGAAGGAGTAGCGCGCCCGCCGGAAGAGTATGCTTGTGGTCCACCTCGCCGCGCGGCTGTCTCGGCGCCGCCTTCCCTCCCTTGGCAGGTGCCATGGTTTTGCGGCGAGGGCTTTTCCTTGACAGCGTAATGCTTATAGTAATATACTTCGGCTTACGCTAAATTCAACGCTGGAACGCCCATGTATGTGAAGCTGTTTGCGTCGCTTTATCAGGGCACGCTGCGCGGCAAATCTGACGAGATCTTGGTCTTCACAAATCTCCTTGCTCACGCCGACAAGCATGGCATCGTTGACAAGCACTGGCGAGCAATTTCAGAAGAGACCGGACTATCGAAAGAACAGGTCCAGGCGGCCATAAAAAACCTTGAAGCGCCAGACATAGAAAGCCGGTCACCTGAAATGAATGGCGCGAGGATTACTAGGCTTGACGAGCACAGAGCATGGGGGTGGATGGTCGTAAACTACGAGAAATACAGGGCAATTAGGAATGAGGACGACCGGCGCGAGCAAAATCGCATCGCACAAGAAAGGTGGAGAAATAAGCATTTAGTAAGCAATGTAAGCCGAGCTAAGCCATTGTCAGCCCAAGCAGAAGCAGAAGCAGATACAGAAGCAAAAGCAAAAGCAAGTAAGTCAAATACTGCGCCGGGCAAGCCGGCGCTCAAAATTCTGCTTGACCTCGGAGTCCCAGAACAGGCGGCCATTGACTGGCTTGCGGTGCGCAAGGCAAAGCGGGCCCCACTGACGCAGACCGTCATTGATGAACTGAAGCGGGAAGCTGCCAAAGCCGGGATAACAGTAGCTCAGGCAGTGCTGATTTGTGCGCGCAAGAGCTGGCAGGGGTTTAACGCGGCGTGGGATTGGAGCAGTGCCGCTCCAGCAAAGACGCTCGGTGAGCTGCTTGACGAACGAGAGGCCAAAGATGCAACGCATTGACTCCGACCGGTTCGGCCAATTGATGGCTGAGGTTTTCGAGTGCTTCGACCGCCGGCCGCCAAGCGCGGCTGCACTGGTGCATTGGTCGGACGCCCTCGCTGACTACTCGTTCATTGCCGTCGAGGACGTGCTGCGAAATTGGCTGCGTGAGAGGACCAAAGCGCCCGTGATAGCGGAGATTGTATCCATCTGCTCTGAGCGCGCGATCAGCGGGCGAGAGCGTAGAGCCGAGGCAGATAAAATCGCGTTTGCTCGCCCGTGTGAGTGGCGTGGCGTTACGCCGTTCGGAAGTCAATGCATCGCAGAGATGCGGGAAATGCTCAAGTCTCCGAAGCAACCGTCGAGAGATTGGGCCTATCGAATAATGGATAATCCTAGCAGCACGGAAATGCAACGCGATTTCGCGCGTTCGGTAGTTCATCCGCCGCTCAATAGAGAACCAGGCGAGGATCGTGAAGAGGCGGCAGAGTGACCGCCGCGGAGCGCATTCCCGCCACCGTCCTGCACATAGCTACGGGCACCCTGCTCGAGGTGTCGGATCCGTGGGCCATACTGACGTGGCTCGATCGTGACTTGGTAGCGCGCGATCCCGCCCGCGATGCGCGCTGGGAGGCGATGCAGGCGAGAAAACGTGCTTCGATAGTAGACGTGGAGGCATCCCGGCTCGTCAGACCGGAGCGCCGAGTTTGGCGATCTCCGCGCGGGCCTTCTCCAGGATCTTGAGGGCCATGCGATTGTTGTGGCTGTAGAACAGCGACCAGGCGACGGTACGCTCTACCAGGGTGCCTGCCCGGGTCCCGCCGTTGGCCATCAGCTTGACAGAGGCGTCAGAAAGGCCATCGCAGGCGTTCCAGCAGTTCACAGCACGCTCCAGCAGTTCGGGGTGGTCCGTCAGGCGCTCGATGCGCCCTAATTCGCGCAGGATGCCGATTACGGGGCCCTCAGAGAGCCCCAGTTTGATGAGCTTCACAGCATCCTCCTAAGCTGCTCAGGCGTCATGTAGATGCACCGACCCACCCACGGCCGCTCGGATCCGTCCGACTGGTGCAGGATCCAGCCGGAGTACGGGCGGCCCTGGGCGTCGAAGTCCGGGCACTTGAACCTGTTCCCGGGTGCCGTGATGTAGGGAGATTCTAGGTGGATGGTGGCCGCCGGCGCATCCTCGTGCACGAAGTAGCGCTCAATCATGCCCGGGGCGACCGTCACGGCACCCATCACCAGCACGCCCGCGAGCGCGCAGCCGAGCATGCCGGTACGCGTCAAAGGTGCCTGCTCGTGGTCGTTGGTCATGACAATATCCTTTCTGCGAGTCCGATCATTGAAACGATGAGGGCGCCGATCAGCATCCAGATTCGGCAGTGGTCGAGCGGTTTGGTCATGTCGGTCGTGGTATCCGTGCTCATGCTCCCTCCCAATTTTTCCTCAGTGTCGCGCGGAATTCTGGGGACACGTTCGCGTCCTTGGCGATTGCTGTGAGCGGACCGACAGGCGCGATGTTCCCCCAGTTGAGCCACGCCCTGACCTTCTCGGGTGATCCCCAGCACGCGCCGGGGGCCTCGTTATACAGGTAGGCGACGTAGGCCGGTAGGTTTTCGATGTTCTCGTCGTCGGCAAGCTCGCACGCGGCGCGCAGGTTGTTTTCCAGGACGGCAGTGAGGAAATCTCCTACTGGGCAATGCTGCTTGATGTACGCATCTAGCCTTACGTGCATGCGATAGGGGAGGTAGAACTGGCGGAATTGGTATGGGCGGAATACGGATATCATACTGCGTCCCTTTCTCTCAAGACGGTGATTGCTGCGGCCCGCAGTGTGCGCGGGTACTGCGGAATAACTGCGTAGTGGCGCACCTCGGGGATTGTGTGGCGCCTGAGCATGCTCAGCAAGGCGTCGAACTTGCGCATGCGCGAACTGATGTACCGATTCGCACTCACGATGGTTTGTCCTGCTTGGGTGGCATGGGTTGAGCGGGTGGCAGCGTGCCGAATGCCTGCGTTAGGTCGTCCATGATGTCAGCGAGCGTGTTGCCATAGACGATGATGATCCGGTCCGTTCCGCCATGGGCAGACAGGTCAACAACGATCCCTTCCCCCGCCTGCAGGCGCCGGATGTTCTCGGCGTCGAAGCCCAAGAGGAAGCGACCATCGGACAAGCGCGCGCGGATCATGGCTGCATCACCGTTGGCACATCGATCCAAATGGGCTCCGTGTCCCCTTTCGGGTCCATTCCTGGAGGCCACTCGCGGAACTGGAGTTTGGTTTGCAGTTCCGCCCGCATGCTGGGAGTGGCATTGACTGGCGTCCAATACTTCACCCATCGCATTTCAATCATGATGCCCCCGCTCTGTAGAGCGCTTCTGTTGCGCCAGGGATATCGGTGAGGCTGCTCAGGTGCCCGTCAAGCGGATCCTTGCTCGGTATCGCCTCGCGCTTGGTGATGGTGCCGCCCTGCGCAGCGATATCGGTGTCGGCGAATGGCGAGCGCAAGCGGTAGAGGTCGTCAGAGCTAATCTTGAACTCAATGCGCTCGGTGCCGGCGAGGTTCTTCGCCTTGGCCCACCACATCTTGCCTTGGCCGGTGCCGTATGAGCCTATGCTGAACTGCGCGCCGTGCTCCTTGCGGTAGGCTTCCACGCGGGCAAGGTAGGCTGCGCCCTGCGGATCCGTGGCCAGCCACAAACGCGCCAGATCATTGCAGCCAAGCGCGGTACCGACAGCGCAAAGCTGCTTATATTCGTAGAAGTGCTGCGGGAAGGCGAGCGCTACCAGGCACCAGTCGCAATCTTCCTCATACCAGCCAAGGCCGGCAAACGTGCCGATCGCGCGCAACGGCGCAGGCATTGCGGCGAGCGCTTTGGCGTCTAAGTGGTAGCCGCCGTGCGATGCTGTGCTGACTTTGACGATGCCGTCCGCGACGATCTCGATTTGCTGCGATTGTCCCCAAGGGGTGTTCATG
>ERZ1292632.1722-Hain-H43-01um-R2-1722-length-20354-cov-5_pt2 | contig 14722 bp, 19 predicted proteins | sample MGYA00564407_ERZ1292632 | MGnify/ENA primary metagenome ERZ1292632 (study PRJEB36523, sample SAMEA6512637) | groundwater metagenome | collected 2019-01-08 | study: AquaDiva: Metagenomics assemblies of 32 groundwater samples | reverse complement strand
GCATGGAAATGAGCCAGACAAGCGGCACGAATGGATACTTGTACCATCGACGGCGATGCTCATGCGGGTGCTCGTGCGGCGGCATAGGAATCGTCGTCGCTGCGACTGGTTGCGATGCAGCAACAGCAGCGGGCGGGCGAGCAACTGTACGCGGCGGGCGGGGGGCTAGTGGACCGCCAGCTCCGAGGCCTCCAGAACCTCCGAGACACCCAGCTGTCCTTGGGGCAGACGGAGCAGGCGTTGGAGACCGATGCCCGGGTTCGGCAGATGCAGTCTACGGCCCAGGTGCTCCCGGAGCTCCGAGCGATGGGGTTGCGAGAGGAGCAGCGTCCCGTCGAGTCGATCCGGGAGGCGATGAGCGTGGGCGAGCTGGAACGCTCCCTGGAGTTGGCGAGGGCCCAGGCGGCCCAGAACGACCTGCTGCGCATGCAGGCGTTGATGCAGTATTTCATCAACCCGGGGGGCAGTATCGCGTTTGGACAGGGGCCGACGGCGACGGAGAGCCAGACTCGCAACACGGGGGGTGGGTTCGGCTTGTTCAAATGAATCACGCAACGGAGGGGTAACGATGAGTGGTGCAGAGCTGGCGGTGGCTCTTCCAATGGCAGCAGAAGCCGTGGGTGCGGGAACGGCGGCTGGAGCGGGAGCTGGACTGGGGACGACTGCGGCAGTAGGCGGCTTGGGAACAGCAGGCCTGGGGACAGCGGGCGGATTGGGTCTCACGGGGTCGGCCCTCGGCGATTACGCCCTGATGGCTGGACTCCAGCAGGCTCCGGGGCTGCTGAGAGGCAAGCAACAAGGTTCTCCGGGCTTGCCGATGTCGCCCCCGTCACTGGGGACGGGCCTTACACGTCCGATGCAGTCGTCCACTGAAGCCACGCCGGCACCTCGGCCCGCGCCATTCGAGGAGATCGCCAAACTGCTCGTCGGCCGGCAATTGCCCTCCCTGCCTGGGGGGGAATCCCTGCTGGAGCGATTGCAGCAAATGCTCGGACAAAGACGAGGGATTTAAGGCGATGGAAAGCATGCCCGGACTCTCGCAAGCCCCGGACCTCTGGCTGCGCGCCGCCGGACAGATGGCGAGTGCGGCGGGCATGCCTGGGGTGGGTGCCCCGCTGAGCGCGGTCGGCGGGCTGACCGAGATGGGGAAGTATCCGGGCCGGGAGGCGAACTACTTGCAGGCGCTGGCTGCGAAGGAAATGGGCGGTCCGCTCGAGCCTGCGCCCGGGTCCGAAGCGGCGATTGAGGCCGGAGTGAACATTCCGATGCAACGGTCGGGCCCCACCCTCGAACAGCAGCGGACGCTGTTGGGAGGTCCGCCACGCTCACAAGGCGCGGTCGCGCAGGCGATGGCGGGAGACGTGTCAGGAGGACTTTCGGCGATTCGCCAAGCGACTGAGCGACGCTCCTCGCTGCCCGGATTGCCGGAACTTCCTCCGGTTCCAGCTCCCATGCGTCCAGCGGCGGCTGCCGCTGCCCCGACGGGACCTCGGCCGATTCCCTTTGAGGAGATCGCGAAGTTGCTGGTGGGCCGGCAGTTGCCCTCGCTCCCGAGTGGGGGCTCCCTGATGGAACAACTGCAACAGATGCTCGCGGGGAGCGGAGACGTTCGAAGGGGATTTTAGTGGCTGGATTTGATCCCAAGGTGGCCAGTGAGATCCTGAACCAGCCGGAGGTGATGCTCCCCCTGGTCGGGTCCGTGCTGCCCGGAGTCGGCTATTACCAGCCAGGAGCGACGCGCCCCCAGGTGGGGATTCGTCCGGGCCAGTTTCTTGGCACGCTCGGTGGCGTGTACGGCCTCCAACGCCAGCGGCTGGGACAAGAGGGCGCCGTCAACAAGATGATCCAGCAGTATGGGCAGGCGCCGATCTTCCAGCCGCCCACGACGCAGCGCGAGGTGCCCGCGCCTGGCGCCGAGGCCGCGATCGAGGCCGGGGTCTCCGTCCCCGGCATCACGTCGCAGACCGTGACACGACCGGCCTTTGCCGAAGGGGCCCGACAGTTCCCTCGGCCCCCAGGCCTGGGCCAGTTCTTGGCGAGCCTCTCACCGGAGGAGCGTCGAGGGATGCTGGCCACGCCAGGGGCAGGCCTCGGGGGTGGGGTGTCAGGCGGCCTGTCGCCGCTGCTCAATCTGCAGGTTTCCATGCGCCAGGAGGCGGAGCAGGCGCTCCTGCCGGTGAAGCGGGAGTTTGTCCTCAAGGCGATCGAGGCCTCCATGGATCTGGGGGACGAGGCGCAGGCGGCGGATGCTCGCCGAGGGCTCATGCTGGTCCTCCCGGACCTCGGCGACCAGGGGTGGCGGATGCTTCGCTATGCGGAGGACACTCGAGCGCAGCAGGTCTTGGGCGATGCGCTGGAGACCTACGGGCTCCCTCGGCGCTATATGTACCATCCGCAGGTGGCGGGCCTCCTTCAGACGCGGTTCCAGGAGGAGGAACAGCGGAACGAGCGGAAGCGACAGGGCCGGGCGATGTTGGAGGCTTGGAAGGGATACGTGCCTGACGGGGTCCTCCGAGAATTGGAGGGCTGGGTCGCGCAGGGGTTGCCCCTGGACCAGAACTTCTCGTCCATGTCGCTGAACCTGCAGCGCCGGGCCCTGGAGCAGGAGTTTCCGTTCGTGAAGTTCGCCCTGTCTCGGGAGATTCCGCTCCTGCCCCCGGAGCAGTCCCAAGCGTATGGGCTCGCGCCGGATCCGAAGGGGTGGGCCCAGTACCAGGAGGCGCTGGCGAAGTATCCGGAGTTGCAGAAGTGGCTCCTGGATCTGAACAACAACGCCATCAACCGGGGGTTCCAGCGGTGGCAGATGCTGGATACCGCCGAGATGCGCAAGGTTCAGCTCATGGGCCAGGAAGTCCAGCGGGAGGCCCTCCGAGAGCAGGAGTTCTACAAGCGGATCTACGATGAGCGGCAGGGGCTCCTGTCGCCGGTGAATGTCCAGGGCAAACTGATCGATCCGACTCAGGGCGTGACCTTGAGCAACCTCAAGTCAGAGTTTCGGGCGCAAGTGCAAGGCGCGGTCCAGGCGCTGGAGGCGCAGGAAGAGCGCCGAGCCCATGCGGAAGCCCGCTATGATTTGGCCTTTAATCCCAAGGGCTTCATCGAACGGGATCGGGACGACATGGAGGTCGGGTTGACGGCGATCCTGGGCAAGACCGTGACGCCACAGGAGAAGCACATCGAGATCGGGCGGTTGGAGGAGCGCTGGAAGCGGAAACTCCGGGTTGTCGAGGCCTCCGGATCGTCCCCGATTGCGGCGCAGTACCAAGCGGTGCTGAACGCCTGGCTCGGCAAGGCCGAGCAGGCGAAGGCCACCCTGCCGAAGACGATCAAGGAGACGGCCCCAGGAGCGCCGGTTCCTGGGCCTCCAGCCGTGGCGCCTTCTCCGACCCCGCCATATCTGGAGCCTGGATCGGTCGCAGACCTCATTCGTCGAGGACTCACCATGCCGACGCACCAGCCAGGCACCGACACGATGCTGATGCCATGAGGATGCACGATGCCGCTGCTGCCTCGCGATGAGCGAGAGTTCCAGACGTGGCTCGCCCGACCCGGAGGCTCCGCGCCACCGACGCTCCGCGCTCCACTCGGCACCCAGCTGGGTCGGGGACTCGTTAGCGGGCTGACGTTCGGCCTCGCGGAGCCGTGGAAGGAGGCGGGCGAGGGCGGCATTCCGGAGACCCTTGCGCACCTGGCGGGCCTGGGCGTCGGGTTCATTCCGGTCATGCGTGGAGCCGGGGCTGCCGTGGGGGCAGCGGGTCGGCTCTTCCCCTCGGTCCTCGCGGAGGGGGTCGCTCCGGCGCAGGCGGTCTCCCGGATGCTGGCGGGGGCCCGGCCCTTTCAGGCGCTGACCCCGCCGGGGAAGATGGCGGCGATGGGGCTGGCGGGCGCAAGTGCCACGGCGGTCCCTGACCTCTGGGCGGAGACCCCTCGAACCGGCTGGGAGTTGGCGGGACAGGCAGGACTGGGGGCCCTTCTGGGGGCTGGGGGGGAGGCGCTCCTCGCGCGCTTCGCCCGAGGGGCGGCTCCGGCGGCGACCGTGGCCGCTCGGCCCCTGACGCAGGCGCAGATTTACGGGTCTGGCATCGCCCGGATCCAGGGCAAGATCTCGGAGTTGGAGCGCCAGCTGGTGGGCACGTCAGATCCGGAGGTGCAGGGACTCCTCCGGAAGAAGGTCCAGGAAGCCCGAGAGATCGAGACCTACCTAACCCGCCTGCAGGGTGAGGCGCCGACGGTGGGGCCGACCGCGCCCACGGGACCGACGTTCGGGGGCGAAGGGCGTCTCCAAATGCCTGAGACCATTCCCCCACCCCGACTGGCGGACCTCTCCCAGAAGATGGCTACGGGATCCCTGGCAGGCGAGGTGGTCCCCCCAGCGCGGACGAGCTGGATGCAGGAACGGCTCACGGCGGAGGCACGTCGACCGTTCGAGCCGACGGCTGGGGAGACAGCGGAGCGGGCCGTACGGAACATCCAGGGGGCCCAAGGGCCGCGCTTCACGCCGCCCCCCCTCGAGGCCATTGAAGCGTTTCCGACCTACCCAGGGGATGCGATGGCCCAAGCCACCGCTGCGGCCCGGGCGCTTCGGCTGGAGCCTCCCGATCCGATCAGCATGGAGAACCTCGGGCGTCTGTTCCGTGAGGGAGGACGGCTCCCCCCGGGGGCGCGGGCCGTGGCACGGGCGGCCGAGGGATCCCCGTTCGACGATGGCCACCTGCCCCCGATCTCGGGTGGGGCCGGGGGAGGGGGCGGACGCATCCCGCCGGGTGCACTGCAGCCGCTCCGAGCGACGGGGTGGGCCCAGTCGCTTCCGGTCCGGCTCCTGGGGCGGGACCGAGAGGGCGGTGGGATCAACCTTCGCATCCTGCCTCCCTCGTGGGTGTACGGGGGGACGCCGCTCGAAGACCTGCCCGTGGTCTTCGCGGACGGCGAGGCCCTGGCGCGGACCACGATGGATCGTCTGCGGGAGCGCCTGTCGCTGGTGGCCCAGTGGGACCGTTCGACGAAGGAGACGATCAAGCGCCTCTACGCGCAGCACAGCCAGTCCACGGAGGCGTTTGAGGCCGCCGTGGTTCGCGAGGCGCCCCTGGCGCTGCCGGGCATTCGGCAGCTCCAGGCGTTGATGGAGGAGATGCGGGTCACCTACGTGGTCGACGGGGTCCTGCGGCCGGAGCAGCGGTTCACGAATTACTTTCCCATCGTCCGGGATGTGCAGGAGGCCATGGGCCAGCGGACGCTGCAGATCGAGAAGGGGTCGGGCTACTTCCCGGTGACGCTCCTGAATCGGTTGCCGCGTCGGAACGTCCCCTTTGCGGAGCCTCGACGGATCGACTCAGAGGTCTTCTACCCTCGGAAGGTCTCCTTCGACGACTCGCTGACCCTGTACCTGCAGCAGTATGCGCGGCATATCGCGACGCGCCAGATTGAGCCAGAGGTCAACCGGCTCCTGGCCCAGGCCCCGGGGGAGTTGGTGACCTACGCCCAGGACCATGTGAACACCTGGCTCGGGGTTCCCGGTTTTGCCCGCCGCGCCTCCGCCCTGGGCCAAGGCGTGCGCTCGCTCCAGTTTGCTCGAACGATTGGTGCCTCGGTGCTCTCCCCGTTGGTGAACACCTTCCAGCGTCTGAATACCTTCGCGCTGGTGCGCCCCAGTGCCTTCTTCGGAGCGATCGAGGATCTCCGAGATCCGGCGAAGCGCACCCTCCTCCAGTACGCCCATCTGGAAGATCTGGAGAAGGCGGGTGGCGAGGCGATGCTTCTGGGCGAGGGGGCGACCTCGACCCTCCAGCGGTGGAACCAGAAGTTCTTCGGCCGCATGTTCTCGGCCGCCGAGCGAGGCAACCGGCTCCACACGTTCTTTGCGGGTCTGCGCGAGGCGCAGGCGCGGGGCATCGAGGATCTGGATGCCCAGATCCGATTCGCCAATAAACTGATGGCGGACACGCAATTCATCCACTCCCCGGCGGACGCCATCCCGTTGTTCCGGGGCGACTTGGGCCGGACCCTGGGACAGTTCCAGACCTTCCGGATCAACCAAGCGCGGTTCATGCTCCGTCTGGCGGAAGAGGCGGTGAAGGGCAATCCGTTGCCCTTCATCAAGTTCTTCGGCCCGTCCGTGGCCTTCGCGGGGTCGGGCGCCATGCTGATCGGGGATCTGGCCGACGAGCGGCTCACCCGACAGGCCCTTGGGAAGGCGATGACCGTCCCCGGCCTCTCCGAGCTCCTCTGGGGCGTGTCCCTCTCGAATCAGCTGGGCTTGGGCGCGGTCAACCTGGAGGATCTCCGCTCCTTCGCGGCCTTGCTTCCAGGCCCGACGGTCGGCTACGTCCAGGGGTTGCTGGGCGTCTCGCTCGGGCTGTCGGCCGGGCGGGGGTTCGATTTGGGCCCCGTCGGGCGTCAGCTCTCCTTTGATGAACGGGTTCGCCTGGCGACCCAATTGGTCCCGGGCGGGATCCAGCTGAACCGGGTGTTTCAGGCGCTGCGGCTGGCCCAGACTCGTGGGGAGTACCGGGAGGCCCTCGACTGGGGGGAGTCCATTGGACTCGCACCCCCCTCGGGCGATCTCTTGTCGCAGAAGACGTTGGACACGCAGCAGATTCTCATGGCGGCGGCCGGGCTCTACCCGGCCCAGCGGCTTCGCGAGATGGAGCGGCTGACGACCCAGACCCAGACCAAGCGGGCGCTCAACACGGCGATGGAGCAAGCGGGGACCTACCTGGCCGCCGGACGGTATGGCGACGCGACGCGGGTCCTCGACCGCTTCAATCGGAAGTACGGGACCCAAGTCACGTCCGTGACCCCGGCCACGTACCAGGCCGCCCTGCGGCGTCGGGTGCTCCCTCCGGGGCTGCGCGTGCGCCCCCCGGCGCTGCTGGCGGGGACGCCAGAGTTCCAGGAGCCGGGCGAGAATATCTTCGAAGGCATGGTCGTCGGAGGGACGCGCTAAATGCACACGGCAATGCTCTTGGCAGGCTGGCAGCCGCTGGCGTCCCTGGTGACCCAAGTGCCAACGGCCTGTATGGGGTGCGGCGTAGTGTCGGCCAGACGCCCACCGGTCGGGTGGCACTTCCGTTCCGTCCCCGTGCGGGGGGAGGGGAGGCACGGGCGGAAGGTGCGGTATGAGCGGTTGTGTCCGAGTTGCTCAGGAGTGGGCTCGTGAGCCGAAACGGTCCCCTCAAGTGGGCCGTGGCGGTCGTCACGCTGATCGGCGGCGTGGGGGGCGGGGTCTGGGCGGTGGAGCTCCGCTACGCCAAAGCCTACGAGGTGGCCCAGGTCCGCCAGGAGGTCCGGGAAGACGTGGGCGAGGTGAAACTTCTCGTGCTGGAAAGCCATCGGGATCGGCTGGAGAGCGAGATCGACGCGATGGAGGTCCGCAACGCCACGCTGGCGCTCGCGGAGTGGCAGCGCCTGGCGGAACTCAAGCGTCGGCTCCGGCACGTGCAAGAAAAGATCACGGCGATCCAGGAGGGACTCGCGAGGAGTCCTCGGAAGGTGCCATGATCACGGTGCCCCGCTTCCCCCTTCTCGAGACCCCCGAGGCGTGGGACGACCTCACCCTGGTCGCGGCGACGATCTACCTGGAGGCGAAGGGGGAGCCGGACGAGGGACAGGTGGCCGTGGGCTGGGTGATCCGGGAGCGGATGACCCGGTGGGGGCTGACCCTCCAGCAGGTACTCCTGGGCCCCGAGGGGAAAGCCTACGGGGATGGCAAGCCGTACGAACCCTACTCGTGTTGGAACGATGATTACCAACAGGTGGCGGAGGCCAAGTTGGGGGCGGCCACGGGTGAGGATGCCAGCCGAGCGTGGCGGGCTGCAGCGGGGGCCCTCTGGCGTCTGTTGCCCAACCCCGTGGAGAGCGCCATGTACTATCTGAATGTCGAGCTCACCAAGAAGATCCGGAGGGATGGGAAACTCCCGACCTGGGCGGCGGATCCACAGGATCCGAAGCATGTGAACACGGAGAAGGTCGTGGCGGTCTTGGGACGCCACACGTTCGTGCGGGCGTAGATGCGAGTTCGTGGCCGACCGTGGGTGGGACCTTCGTGTGGACTCGTCACTGTCCGTGGTGTGGGACGAGGCTGACGAAGTGGGAGGCGTGGCAGCCATGGGTCTGCGACCGATGTGGCTGGGGTCGCCCTCCACGGTGCGCCTGCTGCGGGCGCTCGTGACCGGAGCGCTGTGCGTCGGGGGGTTCGTCGGTCTGTTCGCCGGGTTCTGGTTTCTGTTTCTGGCCACGACCCAGTCCCTGGGCCACGCGGCCCTTGGCGGGGCCTTATTTGGCGGGTCCGCGGTTTGCTTCTATACTTGTTGGCGACGGCTCAGTGAGCGGGAAGGAGGATAACCATGTCTTGGATCAACGGGTATAAGACCTACCTCTGTGCAGTGCTGCTCGGGCTGGCGACGGTGGCGCGAGCCCTGGGCTACATCGACGATGCGACCTATGCGACGCTTGCCGGGTTGCTCGGGGCGGGCGGGTTGGCGAGCCTGCGCCATGGGCTCTCCAACAATCACTGAAAGGAGACACACATGAGACGACGACACCTCAGCACGAGCTCGTTCATTCTCCTGCTGGCCGTGGCGGTGGCAGCCTGTACGACGACCAGTCTCCTGGTCACCGGCGAAACGCTGGACGCCCTTGGGCAGCAGTTCCTGGAGACCGGGAAGGTCTTCGACGCCCTGTACGAGCAGCGCACGATCACGGCGAAGGACTATGTCGCCTGGGCGGAGTTCGCGAAGTCGTTCAAAGCCTACTACCCGCAGGCCGTGGGGCTGTGGAAGGCCGCGAAGGCGAGTAAAGACAAGGAGGGGTTGGACCAGGCGGAGAGCATCATCCGCCATCTCCGCACGCAGTTGCTCGTGTTCGTGACCCAGGCAGCCACGACCATGAAGGGAGGGAAGTGACATGAGCGTTCCTCTGATTGCCTTGCTTCCCCTGGCCGTGTCAGCGGTCGAATTGGCCGTGAAGACCGTGAGGGCGTTGCGCGCGGCTGCGCAGGAGAAGGAGCAGAAGGACCTGGACGCACAGCTGGAGGCGCTGGAAGCGCGGCTCACCGAAACGGCGGCGGCCGTCGCGGCGTACGAGCCCAAGGCGGTCTAACCCGAGGATGCGTCCGTGGCGATCGCGTGTCGGGTCGAGTTGGAAGGCCGGACGGGCGAGGCGGTCTGGGTGCAGTTTTCCTGTCGCCTCTGTGACCGAGGCACGGCCGTTCATCTCAAGCGGCACGAGATCGCCAAGGTCCTCACGGGCTGGTTGATCAAACATACGCACGAGGCACGCTCAGGAAGGAGCAACTAAGATGGGAGGGACTCCGACGCCTGGCGGGCGTGGACCGACTCGGTCCTCGACGTTCGCTCCGCTCTACTACTCGAGCCAGTCGAACTATGCTCCGCCGCGCGCCGGGTCATCGGTGCTGCCTCCGCTCTTCCCCGTCATCCCCTTCCAGTCCGAGGCGCCCGGCCGAGCTCCGGCGATTCCGCTCAACGTGTTGCAGGTCATTCGAGACTGGCAGGCGCAGCGCACCGGAGCTCCCCGCCCCTCCCCGACGTCGATGGGACCCACCCAGAGCCAGGGTCCGGCCATCCCGTCCCCCGTCCCGGGACAATCCGTCCCCTCGCCCGCTCCAGCGCCCAAGCCCGTGCCTCAGGGCGTCGCCGTCCCTCAGCAGGCGGGGGCGCTCGACATTGGCCAGGCCGTGACGCAGACGGCCACCCAGCAGTCGTTGGCTGCGTCCCCGACGATCCCACCTCCGGCTCCGAAGGCAACGACCTCGTCCCCTGCGCTCGCGCCGGACCCCTGGGCGCAGTTGGCCTGGTATTTGGCCAACTTCGGCGATTTCGGCTGGGGGGGAGGGGATGGCGGAGGGCCTCCGGGAGGGGGGGATGCTGGAGGCGGGGACGGCGGCGGCCCAGGAGGAGCGCCCGGCAGCATCTGGATTCTCAAGGCCGCCACACGGGCCTTGGGGATTCCCCAAGCGATTCTCCGTCCCATCCAAGAGATGTCGGCCGCGTTGGGGGCTCGGGCGAAGGACGTGGTTCCGAACTATCGGCGCCGTGCGGCAGCGCTCATCGACTCGATCGGCCGTCGGCCGGACTGGCCGGAGGTGTACCTCCAGGTCTTCCTCCGCGTGGGCCTGCCCGCGATCCTCCTCCAGCAGCAGGGCCAGTCCGTGGCCTCGGCCCTGGCGTTCCGGCACGGATTCGAGTGGTGCGAGGAGGCGTATGGGGATGGGGGGGCGCTGACCGGGTCCCCGCAGCCGGGGGCGCCGACCGCCGAAGAGGTGGGCGCTCGAGCTCCAGAGAACGTGGCCCTGGCGGGGGTCTCGGAGGGGGGCTAACCCCAAGATGGGCTTCCAGCGGGTGCCCTCCTACCAGCCCTACGCCAGCTACCTGGGCGGGATGCCCGGGCCCTATGGGCAGCTGGTCCAAGCCCAATCCCCGTATCTTGGCCTCCAGGGGGGGACGACGTTCGGGGCTCCCTATCCGTTCCGGTACCTGCCTCCGATGGGGTTCAGCCAGCCTGCGTACTCCCTGCTCCCCAGCATGGGGTGGCCTCCGGTCAGGCCTCCCTGGCTCCTTCCGAGCAGCCCGCCCCCGTGGGCGACTGGTCAGATTCCGAGCCCCACGCCATTCGAGGAGCTCGCCAAGCCGGCACCTCTCGGGGCCGTGGAGCCTATGGTCGGAGTTCCTGTTGGTAACACGGCTCCCATATTTGGTGACTTCGGTGGAGACGGTACTTCCGCTGGACCTCCCGGGACTTCTGCTCAAGAGGCGTCTCACAGCGCCCAGAGTATGGACGTTGCAGCTAATATGTCTCCAGACACTGCTGCTACTGTGGGAAATATAGGGACGGCTCTAAGTCTATTCGGTGGTCCTCCGGGATCTGGGTTTGTTACCGGGCGAGTCGGGAGTGGGCCAACGCCTGGGGCATTTTCTGGAGCGATGGACGCTTTTAGTGGACTTCCTGGCTTCGTCTTGGGAAAAGTTATAGACCTACTCGGTATTCCTACACCAGCGAGCATGGTACTAGGCGGGATCGGTCAAGGACTAAAGGCGTCTGCCCGTCTTGCCCAACAGCTACAGATGCAAGCTCCGGCTATGGACCTCATGACGGATGTAGAGATAGAAAATATGACCCTCGGATTTTCTCCAACGCAGGTCGCCCTAGATAATGCGCTTGCAGGACGCATGTTTGGCGGTCGGACGGGTGACGTGAGTCCACATATGGGTCCTCCAGGGACAGCGCGTGTCGCTGGCCCTACGATAGGTCCATTTGATGACCCCACGAACGTGGCATTTGGGCGGCGGCCCGTATCGTCGCCATTCGACCCACCCGACGTGACCTCGGAAGACGACACAAGCGACGTTGGGCTTGAGGCCGAGGAGGGGATGGGGTTGGCTGGACCACCAGAAGGTGGTGGTAAATCAGCAGGTGGCGGAACGGCGGGGCCTCCTGGTTCTGGTAACGATGTTGGTCTTGCTGCTGAGGAAGGGATGGGACTAGCTGGGCCTCCCTCTGACACGGGGGGGCCTGCCACAGGCCCAGGAGCAACAGGCGCTGTAGATTCTAGTACAGGGGCGCCCGCAGGTATTGGAGAAGCGGCAGGCACTAGCAGCGTATCAGACAGTGGAGGTGGAGGTGGAGGTGGCGGGGGTGGGGAGTGTTTTCCTGGGTCTGTGCAGGTTCGGATGGCGGACGGGACCACGAAGCCGATTGCCCAGGTGCAGGTCGGGGATGCGGTGGAGAGTCTGGACTGGGGGACCAGCCAGCCGTGTCGTGGGGTGGTCCGCGAGGTGCACCAGTATCGGCGGGCGTTCCAGGATCGCGTCTACCGGGTCGACGGGATTCCGCTGACGGGCCCCCACCGGATTGCGGTGGGCTGGGATCGATGGATCACGGCGGAGGCGTTGCGGACGGACGCGCGGGTATTCGACGGCCGTCGCTGGCGCGGGGTTGCGGGGAAGGTCGAGGAGCCCTGGAGGCGCCCGGTCTATAACCTCGAGGTCCCCGGACCCGACAACTTCTTCGTGACCGATGGGACCCAGACCCTGCTAGTGCACAACGGCGGCGGCAAGCACGGGGGTGGGTGGATCCGCCCCGGGCCGCTGCCCGGGCCGGAGGAGTTCCAGCGCCTCTTGGAGGGGGAGTACGTGGTGAACCCCCGAGCGGCCCAGCAGTTCGGGCCCCTGTTGGAGTGGATGAACCGCGTAGCGGCCCCGTCGGTGCCGGGCCTGTCCCAGCCGTGGCCGAGCCTGCGGCCTCGCGTGAGAGGGAGGGGGTGAGGGGGTGGCGCGGGGTGTTGCTGGTTCTGGGAGGCCTCGTCCTCGGCGTCGTCGGCACCTCCCTCTGGCTGATGCACACCCTCTGGCGGTCGCTGACCTGGTGACCGACGGCCTCGAGGAACCCCCTCTCCGGGGCGAGAGGGCCTCTGGAGCCGGTGTTCAGCCCGCCGGGAGGAGTAGGGCCTCCCCCAGCACCTCGGAGCCTGGAATCACCTGGACGGGCACGCCGTAGTGCTGCCCCAGACCAGGGACGTAGGCCTCCATTGTTGCCGGGACGAACAGAGACAATGGATAGGCATACTCGGCTCGATACCCTGCCTGGTGTTCCAGCAGCCGCCCCCAGAGAGCCACACGCCCACCGGCCCAGCGGTCCCAAAGATCTCCCTTGGCATAATTGAACTCTGGTCCGACGGGCGTGCGCAGTCGGTAGGCGTACAGCCCACAGCCACATTCTCGAGTCGGAGCCAAGGAGCAGGATGACCGACGAGAGGCAACAGGATCAATGAGGCACTGTGCAGAGGCAGGCTGTCGTCCGGGCCAGGCTGGGGCATGATCAATCCAGACGGGACACAGCTCTGGCACGCCGAGGTGCTCTTTGATCCTCCATAGGCGCCAGCCGGTGAGATACGTGCTGTAATCAGCCATCGGGCAGAACCTCGACCATCCGGACCGGAACGGCGTACTCGTCGGCGAGGGAGCGACCTGCCGCTTCGTAGGGGGACAACAGGGACAGGGCGATCGGATACGCGAACTCGGCCCGGTAGCCCAGGTCATGTTCCATGAGGTGGCCCCACAGCGCGACGGGGCCCCACGCGAATCCGTACGGGAAGGTTGTTTGCGACTTGGTGTAATCCAGTTCCCGGCGGACCGGGGTGTTCTGGCGGAAGCCGTAGATGCCACAGCCGCAGTCCACCAGGGGACAGCGGGACGTCAGGGCATGCCAGGTGGGGTTGGGGTGGCCGTCAGTGCCGTGGCACCGGGCCTGGTAGGGCACCCGGGTCGGCCACGGAGCGGCCTTCGCGATGTGGACGGCGGCTAACGTGAAGCGATGTCGTCCGTCCGCCAAGCCAGCCTCGTTGATCCGCCACACCCGCCACCCGGTCACATACGTGAAGTAATCGGCCATGGCTACACCCCGACGGGCTCCTCAGTGGGAACCTCCAGGGGCGGGAGGGGGTGGGGCTCCGGCGGGGGCGGCGCAGGCTGGGGCAGGGCCTGCGGGAGTTCGAGGGGTTCGGCCACGGTCTCTTTCTCGAATTGTCCAATGCGGCTCATGCGAAAGATCCTCCATTTGGTGTACAGGGAGAGCAAGAGCAAGAGGGCGGTGATGATCAGGACTCCGACGGAGGCCAGGAGGCTTCGCACGCAGTCATGGACCCCTCCCTGGGGGAAGCTGGGTTGGCGACATGACTCCCTCCGGTCTTACGCGAACATCATGGCCCAGCCAGTTGGGCTCCTTCTGGGTCAGGGTGCGTGGGGTGGGGACTCCTCCGGCGTGAACCGTCGTCGGTGGACGAGGGCAAGCCAGACGAGATCCGTACGGGGCACCTCCTCGATGACGAAGCCATACCGCGCGTAGGCCAGGCTCCCGTCGGGGCGGGGCAGGTAGTCCCACAGAAACCACAGCCGATCCAACAGGGTCGGGTCCAGCGCGTCGCCGTCCAGGAGTCTCATCGGGGCGCTCCCTTCGGGTGTTTTGATTGGAGATCGTACGGGGTTCGGGTGGGGGGGTCCGGGCAGGCTTGCCAGCGTTGCTCCGTGTAAACCACCCGTCGGAGCGTAAAGCCCTGCCGGATCTCGACGCAGCCCGTGTCCGTGCGCAGCACGAACTCTCGACTGGGCCAGCCGGTGATGCCTCGGGAGGACGCTGGAGGTCGCGGAGGCAGCGAAGACCGGACGATCGAGGCCAGCCAGTAGCCCAGGAGCGTAGCAATCAGCGCCGTCCCCACGATGAGGAGCAGCACCGTGCTTCGACGCAAGGGGCTTACCGGGTGAGGCCCCGTTGGATATTCCGCTGCTGGATGCCTTCGGTCACGGCTCGGTCCAGGTGGGGGAGGGGTGGTGGCCATGAGGGATACTCCACGCAGGTGAGGGTGCGGAGGTTCCCGGGTCCGCCGCCAGTCTCGATCACGCTGCCGCCTCGGGCTCGGCAGGCCGCTTCAAAGCCATTCGTGGGCAAGGGGGGGACACTCGTACAGCTGACCAGGAGGAGACCGAGAACGGGGTTTACGTAACGTAAACGCATGCTCAACTCCTTGGAAGCCGTCGTCGGAGCCCTTCCAGCGTGGTCCAGGCGCGCAGCATCGTGTGGTACACATGCGGATTCGGGATCATGGTCGCACGACATCAGCGACGAGATCACCCTGCCGTATGGAAAAGTGGATGGCTCCGGGCAGTATTTTCTCAATGCAGGTTTCCCGACATCGCAGCTCGTCCAGCTCAAC
>ERZ1292632.2630-Hain-H43-01um-R2-2630-length-14724-cov-5_pt1 | contig 14724 bp, 28 predicted proteins | sample MGYA00564407_ERZ1292632 | MGnify/ENA primary metagenome ERZ1292632 (study PRJEB36523, sample SAMEA6512637) | groundwater metagenome | collected 2019-01-08 | study: AquaDiva: Metagenomics assemblies of 32 groundwater samples | reverse complement strand
TTCTCAGATCAAGAATCTCCATTTAATTCAAGTTATATGATGTCAATAATTCAGAATAGATTGGCGTCAGCAGAGAAGAGGTTTGATGATTCGGCCTGGTTCGCGAAGCCAAGAAGTTTCTCTAGACCACTTGGAGTTACATCTGGGGCACGAGGTACAAGGTCGAGAGTTACTGCAAACAATCTCTCAAATTTCATTCTTGGTGGTGTCTTATAATTACTATTTGGTTATCATAGTTACAAGAGATTCATAAAGCCCAGGAGTGATAAAACTTCTGGGTTTTTCTTTTATAGCCCTTGACTTTCCTCTCTCGCCGACTTAGACTTTCCTTAGCTGACGGAACAACTGACTACAAGGAGAGAAAACATGACGGATAAAATCGTAGGCACGGGAATCTGGAGCTTGGATCGTGGTCTTGATGGTGGCGCTTATATTTTGTTTGGCGCAACTAAGCTTGAGGCTTACAATCATTTTAGGGCTCAAAATGATCTTGTAACGAAGCTGATGCAAGAGCATGGCTATGAGTTTGTGGACGAAGACACTGAGAACACTTTGGTAAATATGACATTTTCAGATTTTGAAGCAGAAGTACAATTGCAAGCGCATGTTTTGCATGACAAGAGCGCTAATGTTTGTATTATTGTGTCGGAAACTGGCGAGATCACTTTGGATAGTACATTTTTGCCAACCAATTAATAAAGGAATAAAACACATGGCTACTAAGATTGAGTGTTGGAAGGCTGATACTGATGGGAAGCAGTTTCCTACTCGTCGTGAGGCAATGAAGTATGACCTAGAGCACGATATTGAAAATCACTTGGCAATTTACAAATCGAGTACTGCCCCGATGCCTTCACCGGATATGCTAGATTGGTGCCGGAAGTGGGTGAAGCTTGAGGATCAGTACACGGCAGTGATTGCATCTTCTGACGACGCGAGTTTGCAGAAGTCTGAAGTGTTGCGTGATATTCTTGGAACTCTGACGTGTGAAGGATGCGGCCTGACTGATGCGACTGTAGAGGCAGGTCACGATCCATTTGCTGAGGATGTTCACGGAGAGATTGTGGATGTTATTTATTGTCCAGCTTGCTACAGAAGTAGCGCGGATGAGATCTAACATGACACTAGTAGAATTATATCTAAAATATGGACCTGGAGTTAGAGTGAAATTTCTACATTATCCAGAGTTTGTAATTGTAGATTATTACATGCCAGATTTTCAGCTTTGTATATATAAGATTGGATGTTTTGGAATTCAATATGACGGTGACAAAGAGAGAGATATTGAGTGGTTTGTTATTCCTGATAATGAAAATAAGAATTTTGAGAGAGTGCCATGAGCGTAGAGACTAATAATCATTTTTCTAAAGTTGTTTTTTACATAAATCTATTCGGAGCAAGTATTAATTACATTTATTCAATGTATTATGCATACAATGGTTATACTATGCAGTGTGTAAATAGTTTAGTACTATTGATTGCTAACGTTTTTGCATTTATGTATGTTAGCGAATCTGCATTTGAAGATGTTAGTGAAATAAAAGAGGAGGAGAGAATAATACTATGACATTAAGTATTGATGACGGATGTTTTTCTGTAAAGATGCAGGCTGATAGCACATGTCAACACGAGAGCAGGATTAGTACGTTTGTTGTGAGATATCCTAGGTTCATACATGCTGAACTACTTACGCATAGACAATTTTCTCGCAACTCTTCTTCGTCGAGAGCTATTCCGATTAAGAAGCTAAGGGAGAAGGTGTTACTAAATCCTGCTATGCCGGTCTATTGGGGAAAGAACCAAAGAGGAATGCAGGCAGGAGAGGAACTTGTAGGGAAGCGTCTATGGCTGGCTAAGCAGTTATGGCTAAAGAGTCGTTATGTCGCTTGTGGAGTCTCCTGGGCGCTAGAAAAGCTAGATTTACACAAGCAAGTTCCGAATAGATTGCTTGAGCCGTGGATGTTGATTGATGTAATTATCACAGCAACATCATTTAGTAACTTCTTTAAACTTAGATCGCACAAAGATGCCCAGCCAGAGATTAAGAAGTTATCTGATATGATGATGGAGGTTTACAAAAATTCAACTCCTGCGCTTGTACATTATGGAGATTGGCACCTTCCATTTATTACAAACGATCTAAAAAATAGAGAAACAGAAGTGCTGAAGAAGATAGCAGTGGCGAGATGTGCAAGAGTTAGTTATACAACGCACGAGGGAAAGATTGATGTGAACAGAGATGTTGAACTTTACAAGCAACTAATTAATGGAGAACCAATTCACTTTAGTCCTTGTGAACATGTGGCAACTCCATCAACGCTAGGGAAAGCGCATCTTGGAAATTTAGTTGGCTGGAAGTCGCATAGATACGAGCTGGAGAGGAACAATGAAACATACAAGAAAGAATAAAGATGAAAGAATTAAATTTCAATTATCTAAAGAGAAAAATAAGAAAGAACTTACTCAGTCACAGAAGGCATTTGTTGAAGGACTAAAAGAAGCTAGAGAGAATCCAAAAGTTCCAACGCAATCTCCTTATTCTAGCTGGTCTTCTAATTTGCCGTGGGATTGGCGAACGTCCTGGTGTTTCGGGCATTACTTGTCTAACCAAAATGCTTTAGAAAGGCAAATAGCAGATAATCCAGATGGTCTTTTGCCTATGATTAAATGTCAAAAGTGCGGTAAAAGACTGAGAGTTGTGCAGAAACCACTAGATAGAAGATATTATGGAAGTGGAGATTATATAATTCCGCTGCACAAGAAAAGAGTAACAACTTCTCCTGTTATGCAATACGAAGATGAATCGTGGCGGCAAAAACAAAGACGTTATGGCAGGAAGCAACTTGAGGAATACAAAAAGTTAGCAACCCTAAAAAAGTTGACAAACCTGCGGCTCAGTGGTAGACTATAAGTGACGTGAAGGCAGAGTGCGTCAGCGGGGACGTGTTCACATCGGAGAAAAAGAAAGATTCCATCAATCATTCTCCTAATCGAAAGATAAGTTGGCTTCTCGGCTTACAACTTAAACAACCTGCCATGCCGAGTTTATGCGCTCTTGGTGTAATTGGTAACATCCAACATTGCCAGTGTCGGGTTATGGGTTCGACTCCCATAGGGCGCTCCAGTGGGGTTAATTCAATGGTAGAAGAAAAGTGCTCCACACTTTTAGTTAGGGTTCGAGTCCCTAACCCCATACCAAATAACAATTAGTGATGAAAGGAGATGAATATGTACTGGTTCTTTAGTGATCCCCATTTTGGTCATGGCAATGTCATTAGATACAACAACCGTCCGTTTAGAGATTCAAACGAGATGGACGACTGCATTATTCAAAACATAAACGATGCAGTATCTGAGAAGGACGAGCTGTGGTGTCTTGGCGATTGGTGCTTTACACGAGAGCGTTCACAATATGAGTGGTATGCGAAGATGTTGCGTGATAGGATTAAGTGCAGAAGGGTTCACTTAATCTTTGGAAATCACGATAAGCCTTACATCGGCAAGTTCTTCACGTCTGCTAGTGACTACAAGGTGTTGAGGGTTAGCGAGAACGGAGAGAAGCAGAAGATCATTCTCTGTCACTATCCTTTTTTGGTATGGGATGGTTCACATCATTCAAGCTGGCACCTGCACGGGCATTGTCACGGCTCTTTAAGAGATGATCCCGCTTCTCTATCTTTTGATTGCGGCGTAGACTGCTGGGACTACAAGCCGGTAAGCTATGACATGGTGAAGGCTAAGATGAGTAAAAAGAAGTACAAGGCGATTGACCACCACGGAGCAAGAGAGCACGAGGGAGCATAACATGATGAAAGAAGTAGTCCTTACTCGCGAACAGTATGGAAAGACGCGCGGTCCTATTGCGAGATACAGGAGGGTGAATAAGGCTCTTGACGAGTGTGGTTTTACTCCATATGTTCCTGGTCCTGGCTGGTATCATGCTCTAACGAACTCTAATATTTTCCCATATCAAAATTCAAAACATTCATACTATAATTTTGAAGATATGGTAGCTCAATCTACTGACTTGGACAGGACTATTAGTGGAGAAGAGGAAGTCATTAAAGAATTCATTTCAGTTCTTGATAAAGTTAACTAAAGGAGAAAAACAAATGATGACACAAGATAAACAAATGGCTGCTCGTCGCGCAGTGGTGAAGTTTGGCCTAGCTCAGATTCCAACAGAAGGACTGGAGCGAATTCTGAAACACGAAGGCAGAATGTGTCTAAGCGGAGCTGTTATGGATGATGACAAGGTAGGTTGACCTATGGCTATCGCTCTTCCGGGTGATGAGCTTGAGCGTAGGATTGCTAAAGTTGTAGAGAAATGGCATGATTGCGTAGTTGATGACGAATATGACGATGATGAAGAAGAGTTTCATTACTCTGAAAATATTCAAGGAGCTCTTCTTGAAAATCTATATAAAGATCTATATGGAATTGAGTTCGATTCTGATCCTACCACTAATAGTGATAACTTTGCGTGTAATTATGCAGTTTCACTAGGTTTGTTTAACGAAGCTCAAATCAAAGAGATTACAAAAGAAATTCTATCTGAAAGGTTGCAAAATGAATCAATCTAATCCGAACAAATTCAATCATACATCTGTATTCTTCAAGACTGAATCAGGTTCTCTCTATCACATTTTTGAGGAGGGATGTAAGATTTATTGGGCGAGACTAAGTGAGCCAAATTACGAGGGCGCCCACAAGCTAAGGACGCGAGATGGTATGCTCAATAGTCGTCCTGATGTAGAAGTTGGCAGAGAGGTCAGAATGTTTAGTACGCCACTGGATCCGACTAAGGATGTTCGTCTTATCCAAACGAGTAGAGTTGTGGAGATTATGACAGTGGCTCAGTAGGAGTTATGGCATGAATGAAAAGATAAAATATCACATTAGATTTCAGAAACCATATGTTGTAAAAGAAAAAGATTATCACAGTAGAATGGAGATTGCAAAAGATGCGTTGAAGTTCTACTTAGATAATTTAAAGTATTATTTTCCAAACATAGAGATTCTTGCATTTGATGTATATATGTTTTCTGCATATGTTCAAACAGAAAGCGAATCTCTAGAAACAGATATGAAGAATTTAAAAGATTGGTATGGACAAGTCGTAGAAAGAGTCATAAAAAAATCTAACGGAATTCAGTGGCAAAACACCGCCTGGTCTGGTAACCTTTAGATAGTTAGAGAACACTAAACAAGTAGACGAGGGAATGACATGACTGCCTTGAGCGATAAGCCTGTTGAGGTCAATTGGGATCTAATCAATAAGCATGGAGTTTGCGTCACTGTACGTTCGCATATGTGGGGAGGTAGGAAGAAGCTAGACCCCTCTGATATCGGATTGCAATTTACGTCTACCGAGTGGGATGAAATTAGCGGTAAATTCTCATTGGGTGTCAAATACCTCGTTGATCCTGTTGAGTTGCAGGCGATGAAGGCTGTTATCTTGAAGGCTCGCAATGCTCCGCTTAAGTATGGTGTTGCGTTTGGTGATCTCGTTGGTGTTACGTTTGTACCGAATGGTGCATATGACGCAATGAAGGCAGATTTGGACATCTTGACCGCAGAGTTTTACGATTTGAAGAAGAAGTTCCTAACTGAGTACGATGCCAAGCAAGAGCAGTGGCTAATCTCCTACGGGACTTATGCAAGGGATGTTCTCTTCAAGCTTCTTCCTACGAATCCTGAAGTTCATACTGAGCCGCTTACGAGCGCGGAGTTTGCAGACAATTTCATCAAGCGTCTCAAGCTCTTTATCCCGTCTGCTTCTGACCTGACGATTAAGTTCTCTCTAATCTGGAATACATTTGAGCTAGGCAATCCGTCTGAGGTAATCGGTGACAACGGAGCGCAATATAGCGCAAGAAACAAGATTGTGCGCGATATGAAAGAGCAAATGGATGGACAGATCAACAACTTCATGGATGGATTGTTCGACAGTGTTAGGGCTGAATTGCTGGAGGTTGTGCAGAATAGCCTAGAGGTTGTAGAAAACAGCACTAGGTTTGGTAGTAAGACTGTAAATGCGGTCTTGGAGAAGGTTCAAAAGCTAAAGGGACTGAACTTTTATGACGACCAGACGCTTACTGAGTCTCTGGAGCGTCTAGAGAATGCCTGCAAGTCAGAGTCACAAGGAGTGGCTAAGGACGAGTTTAAGAAGCTATTCAAGGACTCTCTATCGTCTGTAACTCAGGAGATTCACAAGAGTCAGAATGCGAAAAAGTCTGTACTGAGTAACTTCAAGAAGGGCGGGCGCAAGTTTTCGTAACGACGTGTAAGGACGGGAATTGAGCTGAAGATGAGCGATAGGATTGTTTTCTATCGCTCATCTTTTATTACTTGACATAAGAAATAAAATGTTGTAGAATAAGAGACAAGCACAGCAGACGACCAAGGGAGGACAGCCGTGAAGAGCGCAACGTTCAAAGACAAGTTTATGAAGCTAATCCGTGTTGGCCAGCAGGCAATTTACATTAATACACATGAGGAGGAAAGGTGTATTAATGAGATTAGGGCTAGTTTTAATAGTTATCGAGAGGAGAATGCAGATTTCGCAAAGAAGCTAGCTCGCTTTACGATTACTGATGGGATTCAGTTTATTGATATTGAATTGAGCCCTATTGCGGTAAGGGCTCCAGATGCCTTTATGAACTTGGCGAAGGACGAGGTAGACAAGGAGCATGAGATTCAAGAGGAGCTAGCGAATCAGGCTCAGTCCGGCAATAAGAAGCAGAAAGCAATTCAACATCCCATTCTTGGAACCGATACTGTTTTCCTTCTTCCTGACTATCATCACTTTTTCAAGGATACGTGTCCAGATCGTCTTACAATTATGAGGACGATGAAGGATTGTATTAGTAAATTTGGACCAGTTGGCAACACTTTCGTTGTGATTGCGCCATCTGTATATCTGCCAGAGGATCTTGAGAAGAGTTTTGTTGTGCTAGATTATGATATGCCAAGTGAGCAGCAAATTGAAACATTGATTGGTGAAATGTTTATCTCTTCAATTGCCGATCCTGAAGAGGCCGGTCACTTGAAGGCATTCCAGAATCATTTTGCCAAGAATAAGCGACAGATCATCAATGCCTTCAAGGGGTTTACTGCATTTGAGGCAGAGACGGCACTTGCTATGGCAGTTGGAGATGAACTAAAGAGAGAGGGAGGTTGCAAGGGTGAGATTGATGTAAAGGAAGTGCTATCACACAAGAAGCAAGCAATTGAGAAGTCTGGCATTGTGAGTTGGATGGATACGAATATTGACATGGATAGCATTGGCGGTCTTGAAATTCTAAAGGAGTGGATTCTTAAGAGGAAGAGGGCATTTGGTCAAGAGGCTATTGACTTTGGACTGCCTAAGCCTCGCGGTATCCTGCTCCTAGGCTGTAGCGGAACGGGTAAGAGTCTCGCCGCAAAGGCAATTGCCAACATTCTATCAGTGCCGCTTCTCGGAGTAAACATGGGAGATATCTTTGGTAGTCTAGTTGGCGAGTCTGAGAAGAATGTAAAGGAAATGTGTCGCGTGGCTGAATCTGTAGCTCCAGCAGTGCTCTTCCTTGATGAATTGGAGAAGATGTTTGCAGGCGCTCAAGGAGGCGGCAACAATGACTCAGGAACGACTAAGCGAGTATTTGGCACCGTTCTTACGTGGATGCAAGAGCGCAAGGCTCCGGTCTTTGTAGTGGCCACTGCGAACAGCATTGAATTCCTGCCTCCTGAATTTCTAAGAAAGGGAGGTAGGTTTGATGAAATCTTCTTTGTCGATTATCCGACCAGAACCGAGAGGGAGGCTATCCTAAAGATTCAGGTAAAGAGCGTATGCAAGACAAGAGCGGACAAGGATCTAGACTACCATGCTCTATCAGTTGAATTGGAGAACTTTACTGGAGCGGAAATTCAGTCAGTAGTTGAGGATGCAATGATTAACGCTTTTGATGCAGGAGATAAGACGGTACAAACGCATCACATTTCATCTAGCATTCTGAATACGACTCCTCTCTATGTTACGGCTCACGAGAAAGTGGTTGCAATGCGCGAGGATCTCAAGCAGAAGGCTAAGAGTGCAAGTAGACCAGAAGAGGTTCAGACTTCCTACAAGAAGCCTTCTCTGCCCGAAAACGGTGGAAGGAAGATTGTCTAATGAGAATTCCAAACAGCATTTCTAATATCATTGCTATGTATCAGGAGGTATTGCGAAACAGGCAGAAAGAACAATTAAATTTCTTTTCAGAGATTAGGCCAGAGCAATTTCCTTGGTTTTATGACTTCGTGACTAATCGTGGCATTGATTGTGGAGGAATACTCTTTCCTACAGAGGATAACGTCGAAATTGCGAGAAAGGCATTGTGGGATAATGAACTTTTTGAATATCTCAGACGGTGCGCAATTAATATTGATAAAGGATATAAAAACAATCCTTGGGATAATGCTGTTTACTTTGTAATCACACATCTGATTCAAGAATACTTCCGCGTTGCATTCTATGAGAAGTATAAAGAATGTAGACCTGTTGGTTTGCCAAATGCTGTTGATGAGAATGAGATTGAGAAGATTAAAGACATTTGGACTAAATATGGAGTTGCAATACATGGAGAAGTGTAGCTTATTCTTATGCTTAATTATATGTGTCTCTTGTGCCTCTAATACTGATGCAATGTATACTACTAAAGTATTAGAGGCACTTGAGCATGTAAACAATCTATCTGAATTTGATAACAATTATGAATGCAAAGCCATACTGCGCGAATGCGATACGAGAGTTAGAGAGGTATTAAAAAAGCCATTGGTAGTAGAGAATGTAGCACTAATGGTTTTTACATTTCAATACTATTTGACTTTATACTATTATGAATTCAATAAATATAACAAGAGTGAAATAGATAATCATTTGGTCTACAATAGATGCAGATTTGTAGAACAACATTATATATTCATGCTGGAGTTGTGGCTAAAGAGATGGAGGAAAATGAAAGAGTAAAATGCGTAAGATGTCAATTCCTGGCTTCAAACCACCGTCAACCTTTGTGATAAATGACGGGATAAGTAAAAAAAAGCCAAAGCCACAAAAAGTAGTCGAGGAAGAGAAAGTTGTTGAGAAAAAGAAACCTATCTTATTATATGAAGACAATCTCAAGGAAATTCTAAAGTTTGATGTCATTGCTAAAGCCAAAGCTCAGGCTAAATTTTCAACTGCCGCAATGCAAGATTTAGACGCCTATCATGGAATAAGCAAAAGTGTCAAAGATTTGCAATGGACACCTGGCGATCCTAACAAAATAGTAAAACCAAATATAAAAGAAGAAGACTTTAAGACAAGACAAGATGAATTCAGACACATGCAACAACATGCAGTAGAATCATTTTTCTTACAAAACAAGTTCACATATGATGGAAAAGCGGCTGGCCATTATGTGCGCGCTACCAATGGACAGCCAGTAGGCCAAATCGTAAATTCGCATAATGGAGCTATGACTGTATGGCTGTTTTCGGCAGATTTTCCAAATGCGAAAACATTAAGTTTTGAATTAGGTTCGCCAAAGAAAATAAAACAAGAAAAGCAAGATAGGATGCTGAATAGATTTTGTGGTAAAACACTAATTTGGCAAGCAGATCAAATATTCGAATTAGATGAGAATGGAAACAAAAAGAAACATATTACAGAGCTTGAAGGCTCAGTGTCCCTACCGCCAATTGGAACAGTAATTAGACACCCTGATGGAAGTCTTCAAATAAATATAATTAGAGGCGACCCAGCTAGACTTGGTGAATACAAATACGAGTGTTTCAAAGGCATTGGAGATGAATATGCGTAAATTTAGCATTCCTGGCTTCAAGTCACAGCCGCTATTCAAGCAGTCGCCAACTACGCCTGTCAGTAAACCTGTCGCAACTCCATTAGCTCCTATTCAGCCAGGTCTTTCTGACGAGGTTTTGAAGATGATTGCGACTGGTAGTATTATGCCTAAAAAATCTAAAAAGAAAGCTACTGCATCAAGTAAAACAGCAGTTTATGACAAGAGTGATGATAGAATCTACATGGAACATACTGAAGATGGTTGCAATAAGTTTTATGAAGTAAGAATTATTGAGCAAGCCGTTCTAGGTTACAACTTTACTGTATTCAAGAGATATGGCGTCATTGGCACATCTGGCGCAACACTTACTACACATTTTACTAGCTTATCAGGAGCAAGATGGGAAAGAGATAAGATGGTGAAGGCTAAGTTGAAGAAGGGATATTACATAATTAAAGGTAAGTAAATGACAATTAGATATCTGGACAATGGAATTAAAGTAATAGAGAGAGACAATTATGTATTAGCGAACACTGAAGCAAATTCGTATCAGTATGCTCTTGTCTCGTCAACTTATGCCTTGAATCTCTTAGAGTGTTTTGGTAACCTCCTTCTTTCATTAAATAAGCTACTAGTTGAGAACAATTGCATCTCTAAAGAATTAGAGTCCGAGGTATGCAATTTCGGATTCATTGCCTCGTCGATTGATGAATGGGGATATGGCATAGATAAGTCAGATAACATGAGATTCTACCTAATTAATTACTTGGCGTTTTTGAAGAATGCAAGAAAGAAACACGATGTATCTTCACAATTTAAGAGAATGACAATAAACAACGACTTACTAAATGAAATGAAGTCGAAACAAGCATTCAACTTTGCATTAAGGTGTGCAGTCGGATGTATAGTAGATAGGTTTGCAGATAGAATGTCAAGAGCCTGGATGGACTGGCATAACGTCGTTTGGGCAGTGGCAGATAAATATTTTTTTGAGTTGCAAAAGTACGAAATCCTGATATACTCACATAGAAACATACAGCACCGCCAGCAGACGTTTGAGAGGTACGCGAAGCTGCCTATGAAGTGGGAAGTCAACAGACAACACGCAATCTTAGAGGAGGCAGCTCTAAAATCAAAAAACGAAGCATGGACAGAAAAGATGTTAGAAAAGTGGAACGCTGGTGATAATCAAATTTAAAGGAGAATAATATGATTGGCAAAAATGATAAGTCCGCTTGGTGGCTGTGTGGTAATTTTCGCGATACTGTTACGGTAGAGCCTTGGGCCGGTGTCCAGATTGATAAGCGTGGTGCCGAATGGTTCCTTAAGTTTCTGTTGTTGCTAGATGAGAATGGTAATCCAAAGTTCCCAGCTCCTCTATTTAGCGGCTATCATCTTATTGCCGCTGAGGGTTATGGCGAAGATATCTTTTCTAAGTGGACTAGGTTTTTCATTGTAAATTTTCAAGAACCAATTGCAAATGAGAGATTTAAAGATTGTCTATTTATTGATACCGGAGATCCATATATTAAGTTGATTACTGTTTGCAACTCGATATTTGATAATCTTTGTGAGAAGCACGCGGCGGAAATCATGGCTGCGCAAAACTTGCTGAGTCAGACTATCTAATTACTGGAGACACTAGTATGATTATCAATATTTTAGAAGATGGAACAATGGAGATGCTTTACAATGAAGAGTTGGATCTTGATGAGATTGGTGGTAACATTACTAGTGTGCGAGCTTCAAATATCGAGCCTACAACTGACGGTAGATGGGTGGTTGATTTTGCAGAAGATGAAATCAATCAGGCTTACGGGCTTGAACAACGAATTTTCAAGAAGCGTTCAGAGGCTCTAGCTTTTGAAGTTAAAGTCCTAGAGTCGAGAATGATGGAATCTCCAGGAAATGGTAAGAAATTTGTAGAGGAGAATACTTAGATGTCGCATATGTCACGCATTACACACATTAAGTTCCTAGATAAGCAACTACTAATTGATTCACTTATTGAGCAAGGCTTTACGAGTGACCAAATTGAAGTTGCAGACGGGAATGAGTTAGAGCTTATTGGATATGACGGAAGGACGAGGAATATCAAAGGCTGTATCAGAATTAAGCGGAAGCACGTAGGCAGGATGAGTAATGATCTTGGCTATGTCTACGAGAGTGACGGAGTTAGCATTATTCCGATCATTTCAGACTACGACAAGCACCAATACAACGATAAGTGGCTAGGTAAGCTGAAGCAGTCTTACCTAAACGTTCTTACGCAAAAGCAGTTGACAAATCGAGGATACCGGTGTAAGGTTATAGTAACGGGAGCGACCAAGACAGTAGTGGCAGAAAAACTATAAAGGAGATTTAGCATTGTCATATACAACCACTGAAATCGGCGGAGTGAGGAGAATAATTTCTGATAGGGATGTAATGGATGGCGAGGGCGCTTCTGGCTGTATTGCACTTCATGCTCTTATTGCTTACACGAAAGGTAATAGTGATGCTGATATCGCCTCCCGACCATATATCCGTGTCGATGTCTACGAAGGAGCTGGAGTTACACAACATATTTTCAAGATGCAAAATTGGGCTACTTTTCTGCCGCTTAATGCAGAAGAGCTTCCAGTAGGCTTTCAGATGTGGCACTATACTTTCACAAAAAATACGGAATTTCTTCAGAAGCATGTAGCATTTAAGTTTATTTCAAATAAGGTGTTGTAATAAAAGCAAATGAGGTAAAGTGTCATGCGCATTCATTCGACTTTTAAGGACTACTATGACGGAGTTGCGGCTCATGGGCAATCGGATGTACAATATGTGCGTATTCCTAGATTGAAATTGATTGATGAATCGCAATACAGCACTCACAGTCTTTATAATTTCCAAATTCCGCACAATGGAGCAATGTATAGTAGCACGAGGATTTTGTTTTGTGGAAAGTGCTATCTATTTGTCCACAAGGAAATTGTAACCAGGAAGGAGTGTTGGAGTTATTCAGGCTATCTTCCTCGTCAAAGTCATTGGGTAACGGAGCTGGTAAATATTGACTCTAGTGTCGAACATTGTAAGTTGCACCAAGAGTGTATGTCTCCCGTTATCCTCCTAACGAATCACTCCTTTCGGACAGAAGAACATTACACTAAAGACACTTGTGAGAAGTTGTTATTGAAGCACTGTGGTATTGTAAATAAAGATGAAGTAATGTCTATTTGGGATAAACACAGAAATGATAAAATAGATCCTAGACAGTATTACGTCGTCATCAATCCTAAGCTTTCTCTATTCGGCTTTCAAAAGTACGTTGACGCATTTAGTGCATTCCAACAGATAGACTCCTTTATCTCGTCGATTTTGATTTCTGATGCAAAGCCAATGGTAGAAATTAAGAACGATAAGATCAAGATTGAGAAGCACGGATTTGATAACAAGACATCATTTAGAAAAGAAAAGTCAAGTAAGAAGAGGAGGAATGGTCGTGGCTAGAAAAATTGAAGTAATCATTGATGAGATGGGCGAAGTGACTATTGAGACATCTGGATTCAAAGGAGGAGCGTGTGCTGTAGAAACTGCTAAGCTTATGGAAGCTATGGGCGGCACAGTAGTGACGGAGAAGAAGCCAGAGTTTTTCGACAAGTGTACTGTTGCTGCTGGAGTAAAAATCAAAGCTTAAAGGAGGATCTTAAAGTGAGAATGACCGTAAAACTAGATGCTGTTGAGCTTAAGAACTTGATTGCAGAGCACTTCGGCAAAAAGCTCAATACGAATATCGACAATGAGGATATTACCTTTCGCGTCTCTGAGAGCGATTTTTTCGGACGCAGTGGTGCTTATGAGCTGACTTCTGTTGACATTAAAGTTGATAGTGAGAAGTAAAAAATTCATAACGATTATGCTATAGTAGAAATGCGGAGGCAAGTGTTATTAGAATAGAGTCTTCCGCGATAGATGCACTTAAAATTTATTTAGAGAAGAGTGTTGTGTAAGTATTCCAAATAAAAGTCCTTGTTTTAGGCGAAAGGAGCTTTAATTAATATGGTTGTGAGGTACTTAAATTTAGTAATTTTGAAGTTGAGATAGTAATTTGTTAATCTTGCAATTTTTCTACATTAAAGTAGTGTAAACGGAAACGCGTCTTGTGGCATAGCTTCTGTCTGCGAAACAGCGGCGCTTTAAAGCTGCGAGAAATTGATGGTTCAAATCCATAAAGTTGAAGGTAAACGCCTTTCCTTTAGTGTACAATAAATTGCTTTACCCCGGCGAATACTCTTCGGAGATCGCCTCATATTTAGAAGTGAGTTGAGACTCTAAATATTTGAAGAACTTGGAAGATTCTAGAATCCTCTTCCTCGTCATAGTTTGTAGCCTAGTGACCACTCAGAAAGGTCACTAGGCTTTTTTGTTTTTACACTATAGTAAGCGTATGAGGAGAAATAATAGAAAATGGCATTAGGATATGGAAGACAGCCGACAAAGGTGACGAATACGGATCACACAGTTATTATTGGCGGTCCTGCTAACAGTAGTAAAATGAGGATGATAAACAGAATAAAAGTGCAGAACGGATCAACGACTGCGCTCAATGTTCGTCTTTACGTATTAGTAGGATCAGATCAATATGATTTGTACGATTTAGCATTAGCTGCGGGTGAGACTCTTTCTGAACCTGGACCTGACGGATTGATTTCTGGTGACTTTTTGAAATTAGTATTATCTGCAACTCCGTCTGGTGGTCGAGGACAGGTAAGTGCATGGACTACGTATGCTGATGTAGAAAAAATTGTTTAATTATGATAATAAGACCTAATCACATATTGCCGGACCCAGATCACAAGTTGCTTTTGGCTATAGAGGGAGTCGCTTCTGGAACGAGTGTATTGTCATCAACGATCCAATCGGAAGTAACTCTAGTTAAAGCATACTC
>ERZ1292632.2629-Hain-H43-01um-R2-2629-length-14724-cov-8_pt1 | contig 14724 bp, 11 predicted proteins | sample MGYA00564407_ERZ1292632 | MGnify/ENA primary metagenome ERZ1292632 (study PRJEB36523, sample SAMEA6512637) | groundwater metagenome | collected 2019-01-08 | study: AquaDiva: Metagenomics assemblies of 32 groundwater samples | reverse complement strand
CAGATGACGCCGTCGACGCCGGCCGTGCGGCACTGGTCGGCGAACCAGTCCGCCCCGCGCACCAGCATCGGGTTGGCATAGCCCATCAGGATCAGCGGCGTGTCGGGATGGCGCGCGCGGAAATCGGCGGCGATGGCGAAGATGTCCTTCGTCTTGGTGCCCGACCCCAGGCTGCGGAGATTGGCGAGTTCGATCGCCGGGCCGTCAGCCATCGGATCGGTGAAGGGCATGCCAAGCTCGATGATGTCCGCGCCGCCAGCAACGAGCGCGTCGAGGATCGCGGCGGAGGACGCCACATCGGGATCGCCCCCGGTGACGAAAGTGATGAGCGCGGCGCGGCTTTGCGCGCGGCAGGCGGCGAAGCGGGTGGAGAGGCGGTCAGTCATCGGCAATTCCCAACGTCCGTTCGCCCTGAGCCTGTCGAAGGGCTATTTTTCTTTTTGCACCTCGGAAGAGAGAAGTGCAGTGCTTCGACAGGCTCAGCCCGAACGACGTCGGGGACAATCTGCTGGCGCTCACATCTCCACTCCCAACGCATCCGCAACCGTGAAGATGTCCTTGTCCCCCCGGCCCGAGAGGTTGACGACGATGATCTGATCCGCGTCCAGCGTCGGCGCGACCTGCTCGGCGGCGGCGATGGCGTGGGCGGATTCGAGCGCGGGGATGATGCCCTCCAGCTTTGACAGCGTCTGGAAGCTCTCCAGCGCCTCGTCGTCCCGGATCGGCATATATTTGACCCGGCCGATCTCGTGCAGCCAGCTATGCTCCGGCCCGATGCCGGGATAGTCGAGGCCCGCCGAGATGCTATGCGCCTCGGTGATCTGGCCGTCCTCGTCCTGGAGCAGATAGGTGCGGTTGCCGTGCAATATGCCCGACGCGCCACCGGCCAACGACGCGGCGTGCTTCTTGTCGAGGCCCTCGCCCGCCGCCTCCACGCCGATCATCGCCACTTCGGGATCGTCCAGGAAGGGATGGAACATGCCGATCGCGTTGGAACCGCCGCCGACCGGCGCGATCAGCAGGTCGGGCAGGCGGCCTTCGGCCTCCAGCATCTGCCCGCGGGTTTCCTTGCCGATCACGGACTGGAAATCGCGCACCAGTTCGGGGTAGGGATGCGGCCCCGCCGCCGTTCCGATGATGTAGAAAGTGTCATGCACGTTCGACACCCAGTGGCGGAGCGCGTCATTCATCGAATCCTTGAGCGTCGAAGAGCCCGAATGGACCGGCACCACCTCCGCGCCGAGCAGCTTCATGCGAAAGACGTTGGGCTTCTGCCGCTCGACATCCTTCGCGCCCATGAAGATCTTGCATTCCAGCCCGAAGAGTGCGGCGACGGTCGCGGTGGCGACGCCATGCTGGCCCGCGCCTGTTTCCGCGATCACCTTCTTCTTGCCCATGCGCCGGGCGAGCAGCGCCTGACCGATGCAATTGTTGATCTTGTGCGCGCCGGTGTGGTTCAGTTCCTCGCGCTTCAGGTAGATTTTCGCGCCTTTGCCCGGCTCCGCCTTCGCCCGCAGCGCCTCGGTCAGGCGGCCGGCATAATAAAGCGGGTTGGGGCGGCCGACATAGGTGCGGAGCAACTCCGCCATCTCTTCATCGAACGCGGGGTCGGCCTTCGCCGCCTTGTAGACCTTCTCCAGCTCAAGGATCAGCGGCATCAGCGTTTCGGCGACGTAACGGCCGCCGAACGCCCCGAAATGGCCGCTGGCGTCGGGCTGGCTGCGCAGGCTGTTGGGCAAGCTTATGGTGTCGGTCATCGATCGGGCTTTCTGAAAGGACATGTATGGGCGTTCGCTTGGGGGCAAGCGATCAGCGCCATCGTCCTTCGATACGCGCGCGGCGAGAAATCGGCGTCAACATGCGGACACCGCTTTGCAGAAGGCCATGATCTTGTCCACACTCTTGATGCCCGGCGCGTCCTCGATGCCCGAAGAGACATCGATCAGCGGCGCGGCGGTCAGGCGGATCGCCGCGCACACATTGTCGGGGGACAGCCCGCCCGATAGGCCCCAGGGGATTGCGGGATTGGCGTCACGCAGCAGCGTCCAGTCGAAGCGCATCCCCATGCCGCCAGGCAGCGTGCCTTCGGGCGTCTTCGCATCGAACAGCAGCAGGTCGGCCGCGCCGGCATAGGCGCTCGCCCGGTCGATATCGGCGCGGGTCTTGACCGAGATTGCCTTCCACACCGGCAGGCCGAAGCGGTGGCGGACGGCGGCGACCCGCGCGGGGCTTTCCTTGCCGTGGAGTTGCAGCGCCGTTAGCGCCCCGGTGCCGGCGAGGCGGGCGATCTGGTCGTCATCGGCATCGACCAGCACGGCGACGCGACCGACATGATCTGGCACGGGAGCCGCCAACGCCCTGATCTGATCGGGTTCTACATGGCGCGGGCTTTTCGGGAAATGGACGAAGCCGAGATGGCTCGCCCCTGCGCGTACCGCCGCGCCCACGGTCTCGGCCGTCGAAAGGCCGCACATCTTGATCGCGAGTCGGGACATGGGGTGGCGCTGTAGCGGGGAACGCCGCTCAAGTCACATGATGGCCGGGCGCGGTCAGGTCCATGTCGTGCAGGGCGAGCCATTCGTCGGCATGGGCGATGCAGGCCGCGCCCAGGAAGCGATCGAGTTCGGCCACGATCTCCGCATCGCTCATCGTCGTGGGATCGAGCGGCGGATGCCAGTGCAGGTCGAAATGTGGTCCTCCGGTGCGCACGAGGTAGAAGGGCAGGAACTGCGCTCCGACCTTGCGCGCCAGCCGCAGCGCGATCGAGAGATTGCCCGTCGGCTCTAGCGGTCGTCCGAAAGTCGGGAACCAGACCTGAAGATCGCGGCGCTCGTCAGCGAGGATGTAGAGAGTCGCGCGGTCCTTCTGCGTCAGATGCTTGAGCACGCCGCGCGCCGCGCCTTCGCCGCCGATCGCCTCACCCATGTAGCTGGAGCGCGCCTTCTTGAGCTGCGCCGCGATCTTCGGGTCGTCGGGATCTTCATAGACGCCGAGACCCGGCCGGTCGGTCGACCATTTGATATGGGCGGCGAGCAGATCCCAGTTGCCGAGATGGCAGGTGAAGGCGATCATCGGGCCGGGGCCGTCGAGTACCGTCTGATAACCCGACTTGTCGATCACGCGCACATGCGCGTCGTTCACCAGCCGGTCGATATTGGCGAGTTCGCCCATGGTGCGGCCGATATTGACCCAGCGCCGGGTCAGCATCGCCTCGCGCTCGGCTTCGGGCAGGTCGGGGCGCAGGATGGCGAGATTGGCGCGGGCGCGGGCGTCGCGCAACTTCATGCGCGGCCGCGCTACCCGCAGCGACAGGAAGCCGCCCAGCCACGACGCGACCGGCGCGGGCAGCCATCGCAGCAACCAGAAGAGAAAGGGGTTGGAGAGCATCGCCCGAGCGTCATACAGGAGCGGTCGGAACGGTAAAGAGGCGCGCGGGCATGATCTGGCTATGGCTGCTGCTACAGGCGCTGACGCTCATCGGCGTGCTCAATTACTGGTGGCACCTGCCAAGGGGTCGGAAGGAGGAAGCGCCCGATGGCACGGTCGTGATCCTGTGCGTCCGCGACGATTGGGACGGCGGGCCGGGCCTGATGGCGCGCCTCTGGGCGCAAAGCGCGCCGTTTCGGCTGATCCTTGCGACGTCGGGGAATTGCCCTGCTGCGGTGGCGCTGGCAGGGGAGGGGGTGCAGGTCGTTTCGGCCGGCGTCGCCACAGAGGAGGGGCAGAAGGTCCACAAGCTGCGCGCCGCGCTCGGGGCGCTGAGGCCGGAGGACAGATGGCTGGTCTTCATCGACGCCGACATAGAGCCATCGGCGCGCTTGATCGGACGGCTGCTCTTTCCGCTCGTCCGGGGCAAGGCGGACATGTCTACCGGCTACCGGCTGCTGCTGCCTGAAGCGGGCGTACTGGCCGCGCTGGTGGGCGCGGTGGAGATGCAGTTGGCGACCCTACCTCGTTTCGCTAGCGCAACGATGCCGTGGGGCGGCGCCATGGCGATAGCTCGCGATGTTGCCGACCGGCTGGATCTTGACTCGGTGCTGGCCGGCCGCCTGTCCGACGATATGGCGATCGGCCTTGCCGGCTGGCGCGCCAAGCTGAGGCTGCGTCCAGTGCGTGATCTGCTGGTGGCAAGTCCGCTGTCGGGCGATGCGCGCAGCCTGATCGGCTTTGGCGTCCGCCAATATCGGCATATTTTCACCAATAGCGTCGGCATGTGGGCGCTGGCTACGGGCGTGGTCGCGGTCCAGTCCGCGGGCTGGCTATGGGCGCTGGGCTTGGGTGGCTGTCCGGCGGTCGCGATCGGCTATGGCGCGGCCTGGGGCAGGGCGCTCGTGCGCCGCCGCATCGTCGGCGCGGTGGTGGAGCCGGAACAAGCTGTGAAGGCGCGGCGCTCGCTGATGTGGGATGTCGCCGCGCCCTTCCTCGTCACCTGGGCGCATCTGGCGGTGCAGGTCGCCGCCGCGACCTCGAACCGCATTCGCTGGGGCGACTGGGATCATCGGGTCGAAAAAGGTCGCGTCGTCCAGATGGAGCGAAGCGGCTAGGTCAGAACCCCGCCGGAAACAGGTGCCGCCCATCCTCGCCGATCCGCAGCACCACCTTGCCGGCCACCGCGCTTATGGGCAGGTCACCATAGAGGTGCGGGAAGAGCGCGCCGCCGCGCGACCCTTCCCACTTCACCGCGTCGCCGAACGGCGCGAGGTCGATCATCAGCATGACCAGCCGATCCTGCCCCGCGAAATGCTTCGCCACCGTCTCCGCCGCCTGTTCGCGGGTGGACATATGGATATAGCCGTCCGCCAGATCGACGGGTGCGCCCTTGAACACCCCGTCCGCCTTGAACTGCGCGAACTGTTCGGCGGTCAGTACCTTGTAGGCGAACAGATCGCTCACGTTTCAGAGCTGTCCAGCTCGCTGTCCGCTTCGCTTTCCTCGATCTTCGCGGCGCTCACGACATGCTCATTGTCGGAGACGTTGAACAGGCGCACGCCCGCCGAATTGCGACCGATGACACGCAGGCTGTCGAGGCCCATACGGATCAGCTTTGCCTGATCGGTGACGAGCATCAACTGGTCGGCGCGGGTCGCGGGGAAGCTGGCGACGACGGGGCCGTTGCGGGCGATATTGTCGATATTGGTGATGCCTTGGCCACCGCGGCCGGTGCGGCGATATTCATAGGCGGAGGACAGCTTGCCATAGCCGTTGGCGCAGACGGTGAGGATGAATTGCTCGGCCTCCTGCATATGCGCGAACAATGCGCGGTCCTGCATCTCGCCATCCTTCTCCGGCTTCCATGGGGCGTAGCGAAGATACTCCTCGCGCTGCTCGGCGTCCGCGCCAGAGCGGTGCAGGACGGAGAGGGAGATGACTTCATCGCCGTCTGCCAGCTTCATGCCGCGCACGCCGGTCGAGTTGCGGCTCTGGAATTCGCGCACATCGTCCGCCTGGAAACGGATCGCCTTGCCCTGCCGGGTGGCGAGCAGCACGTCGTCGCTCTCGTCAAGCAGGGCGACGCCGATCAGGCGATCATCTTCGTCCTCGCCCTCGAACTTCATCGCGATCTTGCCGTTGGATGGCACGTTGGCGAAAGCGTCCATGCTGTTGCGGCGGACCGATCCCTTGGCGGTCGCGAACATGACGTGGAGCTTGCCCCACTCCGCCTCGTCCTCCGGCAGCGGCAGGACGGTGGAGATCGTCTCGCCCGGCCCGAGCGGCAGCAGGTTGACCATCGGCCGCCCGCGTGTTGCCGGGCCGCCTTCGGGCAGGCGCCAGACCTTGAGGCGATAGACCTTGCCGGCGGTGGAGAAAAACAGGACCGGCGTGTGGGTCGAGGTCACGAACAGTTCGGTGACGGCGTCCTCATCCTTGGTCGCCATGCCCGACCGGCCCTTGCCGCCGCGCGCCTGCGCCCGGAAGGTGTCAAGCGGGGTGCGCTTGATATAGCCCTGCATGGTCACGGTGACGACCATGTCCTCGCGCTCGATCAAATCCTCGTCCTCGATCCCGTCGGCGGCGGCGGTGATTTCGGACAGGCGCGGGGTGGCGAATTCGCGCTCGATCGCCTCGAACTCCTCGCGCATGACGGCGTAGAGCTTCACCCGGTCGGCGAGGATGGCGAGATATTCGGTGATGGCGCCCGCCAGCTCGGCCAGTTCCTTGCCGATCTCGTCGCGTCCCAGCGCGGTCAACCGATGCAGGCGCAGGTCGAGGATGGCGCGGACCTGAATGTCGGAGAGCTGGTAGCTTTCGCCGGTGACTTCGGTCTCGATCGCCTCGACCAGCTTCAGATAGGGCGCGATCTCGCCGATCGGCCATTCGCGCGCCAGCAGCGCCTCGCGCGCTTCGGCCGGGCTGGATGAACCGCGGATGATCTTCACCACCTCGTCAAGGTTGGTGACGGCGACGACGAGGCCGAGCAAGATGTGCGCGCGGTCCCGCGCCTTCGCCAGCTCATATTTGGTGCGCCGGGTGATGACCTCTTCGCGGAACCTTACGAACGCCTCGATGATCTCCCGCAGGCCCAAAATCTCGGGTCGCCCACCGCGAATGGCAAGCATGTTGGCGGGGAAGCTCGATTGCGCGGGCGTGTTGCGCCACAGCTGGTTGAGCACGACTTCGGGCGTCGCGTCGCGCTTCAGGTCCATGACGATCCGCACGCCCTCGCGGCTGGATTCGTCGCGAATGTCGCTGATGCCCTCGATCCGCTTGTCCTTGGCGGCTTCGGCGATCTTTTCTACCAGCCCCGACTTGCCGACCTGATAGGGGATGGCGGTCAGGACGATCGACTGGCGGTCGCCGCGCCCTTCCTCGATAACATGGCGGGAGCGCATCATGATCGAGCCGCGCCCGGTATGATAGGCGCTGCGCGCGCCCGATTGGCCGAGGATCAGCGGCGCGGTGGGGAAATCGGGGCCAGGGACGATCTGGATCAGTTCGTCCGTAGTGATGCCAGGATTGTCGATATAGGCGAGGCAGGCGCGCAGCACTTCGCCGAGATTATGCGGCGGGATATTGGTCGCCATGCCGACCGCGATGCCGCCGGCGCCGTTCACCAGCAGATTGGGGAAGCGCGCCGGGAGCACCTGCGGCTCGCTTTCCGAAGCGTCGTAATTGGGGGTGAAATCGACCGTGTCCTTGTCGAGATCCTCGAGCAGCGCGTTCGCGACCTTCGCAAGCCGCGCTTCGGTGTAGCGCATCGCTGCCGGCGGATCGGGGTCCATGGAGCCGAAATTGCCCTGACCGTCGATCAACGGCACCCGCATCGACCAGTCCTGCGTCATGCGCGCCAAGGCGTCATAGATCGAGCTGTCGCCGTGCGGGTGATATTTACCCATCACCTCGCCGACGAGGCGGGCGGACTTGCGATAGGGGCGGTTGTAGACGAAGCCCGATTCCTGCGCGGAGAAGAGAATGCGGCGGTGGACCGGCTTTAGCCCGTCGCGCACATCCGGCAGGGCGCGGGCGACGATGACGGACATGGCATAGTCGAGATAGCTGGTCTTCATCTCCTCGACGATGGAGATGGGGCTGATGTCCGAAGGGTCGGCGAGGACGGTCTCGTCGGTCAAAGCGATTCTCTTGTTGGATGGTGCGGGTTGATGCCACTGCCCTAGCCGAGCGAAACAAATCTGTCACCCCTCGCGCGCACGCGCGCCTGCGCGTGCAGGCAAAGCGGCGTGCGGCCGCAATGGGATCGCGGCCGGAACGAAAGCGGGCGCATAACAGTTGCAAAGCGCGCCAAATTAGGGTTGTTCAATGCCCGTTCACGCGCCGTCCCCTAACCGGCGCTCAATCGCAGACAAGGTCGCCAGATCTGGCGCGCAGAGGAGATGAGGATCATGCGTTTTGTTACCCCGGTGGCGCTCGCGTTGGCTTTGGCGCTGACGGGCGGAGCGGTTTCGGCCCCCGCCTTTGCCGCGAAGAAGGACGAGAAGAAGGCCGGGCCGAAGCTGAACGTGTCGCCCGACGTCATCAAGTCGCTTCAGGCCGCGCAGAAGGCGATGGAAGCGCAGGATTTCGCCGCCGCCAAGACGGCGGTCGCCGACGCGGACAGCAAAGCGAAGTCCAATGACGACAAATATCAGATCGGCGCGATCAAGCTCAATCTGTCGATCACGTCCAAGGACACGGCGCTCCAGTCCGAGGCGCTGAACCAGATGCTCGACAGCGGCCTGACCCCGCCCGAACAGGCCGGCCAGTTCAACGCCATTGCAGCCGACCAGGCGCTCCAGGCGAAAAATTATGACGTTGCGCTCCAGCGCGGCCAGGCGGCGCTGGCTGCGGGATACAAGGCTGAGGCGGTGCAGCCGACACTGGCGCAGGCCTATTTTGCCAAGGCTGGCACGACCAACGTCTCGGCCGAGCCCGCACGGGGCTTCACGCAGCAAGGTCTTGCAGCGCTGAAAGCTGGCGCCGATGCGATGAAGGCGTCGGGGCAACCGGTTCCGGTGCAATGGTATCAGATCGGCGTCAGCCGTGCGGAGGCCGCCAAGCTGCCTGAAGTCACCGAATGGGCGAAATGGGCCTATGAGGCAGCGCCCAATGGCGAAAATCTTCGCACGCTGGTCCGCCTGTTCCAGCGCGCCAATCCCTCCATCTCGAACCGTGAAAATCTCGATGTTCTGCGCCTCCTCGGCGCGTCCGATGGTCTCGTCATCGCCGCCGACTATCTTGAATATGCCGAAATGGCGTCCAAGACGGGCATTTATGGCGAAGTGAAGACGGTGATCGACAAGGGCCGGTCCAAAGGGACGTTGAATGCGTCTCAGGGCGGCGACCTGTATCAGCCGGCTGTTGCCAAGATCGCCGGGGACAAGAGCACTCTGGGCGCGGCCGAAGCGGACGCGCAGAAGGCCGCCAACGGCAAGATCGCGGCTGCAACCGGCGACGCTTATCTCGGCTATGGCGATTATGCCAAGGCGGCGGCCATGTTCGAACTCGCCAAGCAGAAGGGCGGGGTGGATGCGGACGAGGTCAACACCCGCCTCGGGATCGCCAAGACGCTGGGCGGCGACACCGCTGGCGCGAAGGCGGCGTTCGAGTCTGTCCAGGGCGGGTCGCGCAAGCAGGTTGCGGGCCTCTGGATTTCCTATCTCGGCACCAAGGGCGCCTGATCCAAAAAGCCGCGCCGCCATTGCGATGTTGGCGGCGCGGCTTTTCCAACACTGATAATCCTGCTGCGGGGAAGGGCCTTTTCGGCCATGCTCAGTCGTTTCAAGCTGGTTCGCCTGTCGCTCCTGGCGGCGTCGATGGCGCTGCTCCCCACACCGGCTTTTGCCAAGAAGAAGCCGCTGGACGTCGGCCCGCCGATCCTGATGTCGGACGGCTTCCGCGCCGATGCGCAGATGGCGGACGCGGCGCTGAAGGCACGCGACGCAGCGAAGGCCGCGCCCCGCGTTGCGGCGCTGATGCCTGCCAATGATTTCGAATCCTATGTCGCTGCCAGCATGCGCTTTCAGCTCGCCTTGCTGCGGAGCGACGTGCGCGCGCAGCGTCTGGCGCTGACCGACCTGTTCAAGACCAGCGCCCTGCCACGCGCGGAGGCGCCGCGCCTGCGCTATGTCGCGGCCTATCTGTCCTTCCTCGTCGGCAATTATGACGATGCGACCGCGCAGCTCGATTATGCCCGAACGCTCGGCTATCAGGGCGTCGACGCCACGATGCTGCGCGCCGACATCGCCCTGCGCCGCAACAAGCCGAAGGAAGCGCGCCCCTATGTGCAGGCGGCGATCGCGCAGCAGAAGGCGGAGGGGAAAGCTGTTCCAGCCGCCTGGACCGACCGCGCCATTTCCATGGCCTATCAGGCGGGCGACTGGACCGAACTCGGCCAGCTCTACCGCGAGCGACTGGCGCAGATCGACAATCGCGAAGAATGGCGCACGGCGATCGTCAATTATCAGGCCGCCGCCGCGATGGAGCCGCAATTGCAGCTCGATCTCTACCGGCTTCAGGCCGCAAATGGCGCGATGGCAAGCGAGCGGGACTATCAAAACTATGCCCAGGCCGCAGAAAAATCCGGCTATTATGCCGAGGCCAAGGCGATCATCGAAGCCGGCCGCGCCGCTGGCAAGCTGACCCCCAACCAGCCGGCGACAAGCCAGTTGCTCAAGTCCGTGACGCCCAAGGCGGTGAAGGAGATTAAGAGCCTGAATATGGACGCCGCCAAGCTGTCAACCTCGGCCAATGGCAAGGCGGCTCTGGCGGCGGCGGACAGCTATTTCTCCATGAGCCAGTTTCCCAAGGCCGCCGAACTGTACCGCGTTGCGCTGGCGAAGGGCGGAATCGACGCCGACCGCGCCAGCGCCCGTCTGGGCGTTGCCCTCGCACGCTCGGGTGACCTCGCCAATGCGCAAGCAACTCTGGCGCAGGCGGGGGGCAAGTGGATCGGCGTTGCCGGCTTCTGGTCGATCTGGGTCGATCACCGCAGCCAGAGCGCGGGCCTCAAGACGCCACCTGCGACCTGACCCGCGCTGTCAAACCGGCAGCGGCACGCCGGGCAGGTTCTTGGATGTGCGTATCGTAAGGGATGTCTTGACGCTCACGACATTGGGCGCGGGTGTCAGCTTCGACGTCAGAAACTGCTGGAAGCTCTGCAAATCCTTCGCCACCACCTTCAGGATGAAGTCGATCTCGCCGTTCAGCATATGGCATTCGCGCACTTCGGGCAGCGCGGCGACATGGTCCTGAAACGCTTTGAGGTCGGCCTCCGCCTGGCTTTTGAGGCTGACCATCGCGAAAACGGTGATGGTGTAACCCAGCATCGCTGGATCAACGACAGCATGATAGGATGTGATTGCGCCCGCTTCCTCCAGCGCGCGAACCCGCCGCAGGCAGGGTGGCGCGGTCAGCCCCACTTTTCGGGCCAGATCGACATTGGTCATCCGTCCGTTTTGCTGCAATTCCCCCAGAATTTGCAGGTCGATATCGTCGATATTGGGGCCGGCCATTGAAGTGATTATTTCCTGTCCTGTTAACGCCACCCATCATAATAATATTTCAGGCCAATGCAATTGTCCCACTATGCGACGATCGTTTTCGATCGCGGTCAACGGCCCTTCCCCTTTGCGGCTGCAGGCCCTATCGGTAGGAAAGCCGGTCCTGGTTCGCGGCGCTATGGGGATTTTGGTGCGTTTCGACGATCTCATGCAGACGGTGCTGGCGGCGGACGATCGCGCCGGGCTGAGCGCGGTGACGTTGTGGCGGCAATGCGCCGATTTGCTGGCGCAGCGGGACCGCGCCGACCGGCCAGGCATGAGCGAGGATGAACGCGACGCGCTGCTCGAGCGGCTGGAAGCGCTCCAGCCCCGCCTTACCGAAACCCAGCGGATTGCGAGCGTCGTCGAACTGGGCAGCCGCCTGCGCTCGCCCGCCCTCGTGCGCTTTTTCGCCCATGATCGCCCGTCGATCGCAGCGGCGGCGATGGCCCGGGCGCAATTGCCGGATGCGGCCTGGGTCGACCTTCTGCCGCAACTCACCCCGACAGCGCGGGGCGTGCTGCGGGGGCGGCGCGACGTGGGGCCCGCCACCCGGCAGGCGCTCGAAGCCTTCGGCGCGCATGATCTGGTGTTGACGACGGTGCGCACCGACATGGTGGGCGATCCCGACATGCTGCTGACGCCGGACATGGCGGAAGCCGATGAGGCGGCTAAGCACGAGATCGCGCCGACCGGCGGCGAGGACCAGATTCGCAATCTGGTGGACCGCATCGCCCGCTTCACCAGCAACCGCAAGCCCCCTGCCGTCGACGAAAGCCCGCCGCCGCCCGCAACCGCAGCGCCGCGCGCCTTCGCGTTCGAGACCGACGCCGCCGGCACCATCCTCTGGATCGATCAGGGGCCGCGCGCCGCTCTGATCGGCCTGTCGATGGGCGACGCCGCGCTGGAGGGCGGCAGCGGCCCTGACGGCCATGTCGCAGGCGCCTTCGCCCGGCGCAGCGGGTTTCAGAATGGCCGCTTCACCATCGTCGGCGGAACGATGGCGGGCGAATGGCGGGTGTCGGCAACACCCTTCTTCGATCCGCGCTCGGGCCGGTTCCAGGGCTATCGCGGCCAGGCGCGCCGCCCCTATCTACATGAAGTGGCGAGCGAACCGCGTCCCGCCACCATGGCGATCGCCGGCCTGTCCGCTGACTCGCTGCGCCAGTTGGTTCATGAACTGCGCACGCCTCTGAACGCCATATTGGGCTTTGCCGAGATCATCGAGCAGGAGCTGTTCGGTCCCGCCGGGGTCGAATATCGCGAAATGGCGGGGAAGATCGCTCTGGACGCACGTCACCTGCTGGTCGCGTTCGACGATCTCGATCTTGCCGCTCGAGTCAGCCGGGGCGACGGCGGGGGGGCACCGCAGCCAGTCGATCCCGCGCTGCTGGTAGCGCAGGTGGCGAGCCGCTTCCACGAGCAGGGCGGCGCGACGATCGACATCGCAATCGCGCCCGACCTGCCGCAGGTGCGCGTCGATTCGGTGCAGGGCGAACGAATGGTGCAGCATCTGCTCCGCACCGCCGTGTCTGTCACGACGGACGGAACGGCGATCACCGGCGCCTGCTGGCTTCAGCCTGATGGGGGTGCCGGGCGCGTGATTCTGGCGATAGACCGCCCGGCGACGCTGGCGGGCCTGGAGGAGAGCGAATTGCTTGATCCTGGCTATCAGGGCGACGGCGATTGGGCGGACGGGCCGCTTCTGGGCCTCGGCTTTTCGCTGCGGCTGATCCGGGGACTGGCGGCGACCTGTGGCGGCAGCCTGGACATCGACGCCGCGCGTTTTCTCCTCGCGATGCCGGCTGTCAGCGCTGTCGGCGAGCGGGTGGGGCAGGGCTAAACCCTATCGCAACCATTGCGACTTAGGGAAAGGCGCATGACCCTTCCCGACCATGACGGCAATCTGCTGCGCGCGCCGCTGCCGCAGGACAGGATCGCGCTCGATCCCGGCTTCGGCACTCGCTTCATGCTGTTCGTCGATACCGAGGAAGAGTTTGACTGGGACGCACCGTTCAGCCGTACCGGCCACGGCGTCACCGTGATCGAGGGGATGGCGCGCGGCCAGGCTTATTTCGCTGCCGCCGGGGTGAAGCCCATCTATGTGACCGACTATCCGGTCGTCGATGACGATCGCGCAGCGGGCATGATGGGGCAATGGCTCGCTGATGGCGCGGCCGACATCGGCGCGCATCTCCACCCCTGGGTCAACCCACCCCATGTCGAGGCGGTGAACGCCGCCAACAGCTATGTCGGCTTCCTGCCCGAGGCGGTCGAGCGCGCCAAGCTGGAGGCGCTGTGCCAGCGGATCGAAGCCCGGTTCGGCCGCCGCCCGATCGCCTATCGCGCGGGCCGCTACGGGGTCGGGCCGAACAGCGCGCGGCTGCTCGAAGCGGCCGGCTTCCGGCTTGACACGTCGGTCCGCAGCCGGTTCGACTATAGCAAGCAGCATGGCCCGGATTTCCATGGCCTGCCGCAGAATCCCTATTGGGCGGGGCCGACGCGGTCGCTGGTCGAACTGCCCCTCTCGACCGCGTTCGTCGGACTGCTACGGGGTGGAGGCGAGCGCCTTTATCGCCGGGCATTGGCGATGGGGCCGCTGGCCGGAGCGCTGTCGCGTGCGCGCATGTTGAGCCGCGTGCCGCTGACCCCCGAAGGCGTTCCCGCGCAGGAAGCAATGGTAGCGATCGACGCGCTGATCGAGGAGGGCGTGCGCGTCCTCAATCTCAGCTTCCACTCGCCTACGCTCGCGCCGGGCCATACACCCTATGTCCGCGACGAGAGCGATCGCGATGCCTTTTATGGCTGGTGGGACCGGGTGCTCGCCCATCTGGCGCGGCGGGGGGTGCGGGCGGCGAGCCTCGACCAGCTTCTCGCCGCCGTGCCGCCGCGCACTATGGCTTGCAAAGCGGCCTGAGCCTGCCTAATCGGGCGATGTCAACGGGTGGGGCCTGTAGCTCAATGGTTAGAGCTGGCCGCTCATAACGGCTAGGTTGCGGGTTCGAGTCCTGCCGGGCCCACCAACACTCGATTTCATGAGCATTATGTAGTATCATAAATCCCTATAAATCAGGGGTTTGTGAGCCGTTGTTCATCCATAATGTGTCAGGATGTCTCGGGGTATCTCACGAATCGTGGAGTATCGGTGGGGGTATCGAACCAATTTTTGGGGTATCGATGACTCTTACATACGCTGAAGCGAAAAACGCCGCCGCCACCGGGCGGAATTACAGGTTGACCGACTCCGCCGGTCTCTATCTCTACGTGACCAAAGCCGGGGCGAAGTCACGGCGGTTCCGATATCATTTTGCTGATCGCGAGAAGCTTCTCACCTTCGGACGGTTTCCAGAGGTCGGGCTCGCTGAGGCCCGAGCGCGGCGAAAGGAGGCGCGCGAACTGCTCTGTCACGGGATAGATCCTGCTGTGGAGTTTGCCCGACGAAAGGCGCGAGCCGTTGTCGAGGCGGACGCCAGTTTCCGTGTCAAAGCCGAAGAATGGCTCGCGGAAAACGAGCCTTGGTGGTCTGCCGCCAACGCCTTCAGGGTGCGATCGAGGATCGAGAAGGACATCTATCCCGAGTTCGGGAAGCTGCCTGTCAGTCAGGTCACCGGCGATATGGTCCTCGTCGCACTTCGCAAGATCGAGCGGAGAGGTGCGATCGAGACTGCGAAGCGTGTACGTGGTTACATTCTGGCTTGTCAATCGGCGTCCAAACGGGACCCCCGATCGGCGCGCAAAAGGGACCCCCTCT
>ERZ1292632.2627-Hain-H43-01um-R2-2627-length-14730-cov-5_pt1 | contig 14730 bp, 39 predicted proteins | sample MGYA00564407_ERZ1292632 | MGnify/ENA primary metagenome ERZ1292632 (study PRJEB36523, sample SAMEA6512637) | groundwater metagenome | collected 2019-01-08 | study: AquaDiva: Metagenomics assemblies of 32 groundwater samples | reverse complement strand
AAGGATTTACTAACGATCTGTCTCGATCAAGGTTTACTCCAGATAGATCATATCCGAAGAAGTATTTAGACGGCAATTCACAAACCCAAATACCCTTTACGAAAAGCTGATTTCGATACTTTTCCGAGAGCAGAATTTTGCTCCCGCCGAGTTCAATTTTTTCACTTTCGCCAAGACAAACAAACGGTTCAAATAAGAACCGTTCTTTAATCGCAAGCCAGTCTGATTCGGCGAGACCTCTGACCTCGACAACGAGATCGTTTTCAACAGTTTGAGATTTAGTTACTTTTACTTTTAGAATATCACTCTTATACGTCTCAGAGTAACTAATTTCAGGAACCCAAGTTTCATTCTGAAACCTCGCCCAAATCTTATGTCCTGAGCGGAGAAGAGTAAGCCAGGCTAATTTTAAACCCTCCCCCCAGCAACCGATTTGGTTTTCTTTTCCTCGCTTGGTTGTTCCACCAAGAAGAAGAGATGATTTGTTGAGATAGCCGCCCTTATTGATCAGTTTAAGCGTTGGCTCTGTTCTATTTTTATTATAGACAATCTCCATTTTATGTCCGAGAGTGTCGGCGTCTTTTGCGTTTTGCACCAATTCGCGGATTGCATTAAACGTGTTCCATGTAGGGACATACGAACTATCAATAGTTAATTCAAGAACGGGCATCTTTTTCTCCTGTTGTACACTAATTATAATAGGATGGAAATCATCACAAGAAAAGAAGCATTTATCAAAAATCTTCCATTTTATTTTACTGGAAAAACCGACCTTCAAAAATTGAGAAATGAACTACGTAAAACGTCATTTTGATTATCCTACAATTGGTAGAGAGGCACGAGCAGAAACAGATTTCTTCATGACGCCGTGGCTTATAAAACCAATTATCGACTTCCTTTTTGTGTTAGCGCACAACTGACACCTATCACAAGTTAATCCAATAGTAGTTTCCGGGCAAACGAGAACAGGTCTTCCTCCCGGAGTAAAAGAATGTTTTGGGTGTCCAAGTGGAAGGATTGCGACAACCGGACCAATGTCGAGATCTGCTAATTGATCCGCTTGAGCAAGATTGTCTGCTGACAAATTAATAACAAAATTCTTTTTATTAGCCAGCTTGATTAGATCTCTATTGTGCTTTGCTTGTTTTGACTTTCCTATGGTTGGCTTATGACTGTAGCCGAAACCCTTTCTTCCTTTATTTGCGGCAATCAATTCCAACATTTTCCTTTTATCAATGTGATTGTTAGTACCCGGAAGGTCGCCGGCAACAGACATACGCCAAATCTGCCCAGGAAAAAGTGCTTTGATTTGTCTAATAAAATTCTTCCAGGAATATCTTTCTTCTCCTTGACTTTTGTCTAATCTTGTCCAGTGAATGCGAACATTTCCAAACTCAGAATAGCAACCATTTTTCTTCAACCCACAATTATCTGGACAGGATTTACTTTCGATCATTGCCGCTGGCATAGATCCTAATTTTTTATTCTGTGAATGAAGCGTGAATAATACTTTCATGGTTCAATCACTTCAACGATATCAAAGTTTTCGTATTCATAATCCCTTCGGTCGTGTACTAACATTGCCGCAGATCGAGTATCTCCGGAAAGCGCAAGTTGGTACCATTTCTTTTGACTTTCATATTTACAGTCTGGTTCTTTTAGATCCGCGTAATTGTCACCCTCTTCAATGAGACAAAACAACTTGTAAAAAGCAGCCTCCTTGTTGGTTGCATTAATAATTACGTCTTCATGCTTTGATTTCCAAATTAGAACGTTCATTTTAACTCTTCCCTGGATTCGCAATTATCCTTCCAAGAGGAAACACGGACTGGAGATAATTTGGCAGCAATTCGAGGGTAATATACGGAGGAACATTGAACACTTTACATTCCCTTTCCAAACAAAACAATCTGGAGATATATTCTTCTCCATTGTCGTCATCAATTATTGTTTCTGGGACGAACGTGAGAGTTTCATTCTGCGATGAAAGTAAAGTTTCCAGACGGACCTTTACAGAATTAATGTTTTTGATTTTCATTTCGGACGCTCCAAATATTATGTGCGTAAAAGAGTACGTAACCGCTGCAAGGTTCTAAGTGCGTAAGTTAAATCGGCGTCGTAAGCTTTGCCCTTTAAATGATCGTACAGGGCCTCGATTGTATGGAGCGCATTAAAAATATCGGCGCGGCTAACTTCGATTGGCTTCATCGCTTCTTTCCATTTCTTTCTTTGTACAAAAAATGTTTATCGTGAAGGTCAGGATCGTTTAAGTAAGGATTGGGATTATTCTGTAACTTTTTAATTTCGTTAGTTTTATGTTGAACCATCATCCACAGTGCTTCTTTGTTTACATGCTCAAAACAAACAACAAATCCTTCCAGTGCTTCTTTTGGGCATTTTCCCAAATATACGCCGCCGGCTTTGTGTCCTTCAAACAGTGGACCGGAACGATATGTTTCATTGCATTTCATCGGTATTCACTTTCTAAATAATGAAAAACAAAATGATTCTGGCGTCAGGACTGACGAGTAAAGTTAATTAATAATCACTCCTCACGCCAGAATCAAAAGATTAGAAATTAGAGACCGGCAACCTGCTCGACAACAGAAAGAGCGCGCAGGTTAAACTCTGCACCGGAACCAATCAAAAGAGATTCGGTGCGCGCCATTGGATCATCTTTTTGATTCTTTACGACCTTATCCCAATTGGCGTATTCCGTCAAAGAATTCCATGCAGCATAAGCAGTACCGCGGTTACTTTGATCAATGCCACGACCATTAGCAAAATGTTCCAATACAGTATTCATGTTATTCAATGTCCGAGTCGGAAGTTCGTGATTTGGAACTTTCGCATCAAACATTTTCCGAAGAGTTTCATTCATCATAGCATCAGTAAACCTAACCGCAGCAAGTTGATTTACTTTTACTTCAACTTGGGCATGGTAACTAACCATTGTTTGAAGAATATCTTTCGCGTCCGTCAATCGAACTTCTGCATTACTCGTATGACGAATACGAACATCTCTACGGGCTTCCTTCAAACACATAAGAAATGAGTTCAAGCAAAAAACACGCACGTTACTTGCTCCGATTACAGTTGGAGATGTGCCATCATGTGAAGTGACGAAGGTCAAATATTTCTTAATCTCATCGTCTTTCGATCCGCGAAGTCGAATCGAATTTGGAAACATTACCTGCATGAAGATCTTCTCTCCGTTTCCAAAAAGACCACCATTGACATACTTTCCGTTTACGCCCTTTACAACCTCATCGACAATATCTGCACAACGATTGTTCTGTACTACTTCATATTTCGATCCAACAACCGAAAGAGGAGAATCAGTATCCAATCGGTTTACAGATCGATAACCATTAATTTGTTTAAGCTGGCCATCTTTATCTGCTGTGAAAATTGGGCGCAAACCAACTTCCCAAGAAAGGTCGTACGCCAACAGAGCATCATTAAAAGTGCTCGGCGCTTCAGAAAACTTCATTTCTTTACGAGTGGGGATCAACATTTTTCATTTTCCTTTTTTGTTTAGGCAATTTCCAAAGAATTAAACTCTTCAACACAAGAACCATGTGGTTCGTGATTATTTCTCACAATCCACGCGGCGGCAGTTTCATTGTCTATTTCATCATAGTGCTCTGCGCTTCCTTGATATTGAGACCAAGAATAAAGAATCCATTTTCCTCCCTTTGTTCGATAAAGTTGTTCATGTTCCCATTGAGAACCTGTTGAACGAGAAATATGGTTGTTTCCGTTCCACCAAGTATCTTCTTTAAATGTCTCTACTTTTTCCAGATCAAACCAACGACCGTCAGAAATTGCTTGACGCTTCATTTTCTTTTCTCTTTTCTTTCTTTGTTATTCTTCAGAGGTTTCTACGGACGCAGACTTCAAATCATCTACCTGATTCTGTAGTCTCTTTACTTCGTTTTCAAGTCCCTCAACACGAACAAACAACTGATCACTTTTACGAACAAGACTTCTAACTTCTCTTTCCAAGACTTCAGCAACAACTCCAGATAGAGAAGTTTGTTTTTCTTCAACCGCTTGGTAATCAACTACTGCTTTTTCTGCTGCTTCTTTGGCAATCTCACGAACTTTCTTCTCTGCTTCTGCTGATAGCATATTATTTTCCTCTGTAGTGAGCAAACATTTTTTCCGGGGCGGCAACAAATTCTTCAAACGAAGATTTCAGATCTCCAACAGTGATCTCTTCCTTCTCACAATCAAGCGTAATATTTCTGTAGTTATTCTCTGGTTCATATGAAGAAATCCCAAAAGAACATTCATCGTCAAATGCTTCCGTTAGATCATCTAGATATCTATATCGAAGCATTTCACAAAAAACAATCCTCGACAGATAACTATCGTCGGACCATCGTTCCTTTCGTTTCAGAGCACTGTGAACATTTTCCAATAGTTTATTACCCGTCCAGTGGGCGTAAAGATAAACATAATGTTTTTCATCTGCGACAACTTTAACATTCGATCTATCGCCCATTTGTTTTCAACTCTCTTTCTATTAAATTTGCCGTTGTATTAATCGTCCGAACTATGTTACTCAACAGCGAAAGATATCCAGAATTCAACGGGAGAACTTCTTCAAGATAATTCCTCACACCAGCAATAACATCTGCGGCATCTTCAAGTTTTTCTATTTGTTCTTTGTGTATGTGCCCCTTTTCCTTTTTTCGCATTTCAAACCTCCGTTTCAAAATATCGTAGAAGAATCTTTTTTATTTGCTAGTCGGCGAAAATTTATTTCTGATCCAATCCCTCAAAGTGACGAAGAAGAGTTTTCACGTAACGAACTTTACAATATCCTCTTGCCCCTTCATCGTCAAGATAAAATGATGCAAGCCCAGTCAACGAATCGTCGCCGAGCGAATCGCAAATATCGAGAAACTTCAATGCACGAGAAAGAGCCAATTCTCTGCCTTCCTTTTTTGAAAAATTATCCGCTGAAAGTTTACAACGAGCAATTCCAAAGAAGACAAACCTATCTTTCCCGGAACCTTGTTCGATCGTTACAAGAACATTTTTACGTAGTAAATTATACCAATCAATCTCTGATGCATTGCGTTTTGGTACAGAGGCGTATCTCACTCTATACTTTTTTCCATCAGTTGTCTGCGGCATTTTTTATTCCTCTCCATCTGCGTTTACATAGCGCGCGGGAACTCTCGGCTCAACCTTCTCATCTTCCTTTAGCCAAGCATTAATATCTTGTAATGCCCGCTCGGCGATTTCGTTAATACATTCCAAAGAAACTTTTCGATTTTGTCCATTACTCCAATCAAGAATCTCCAAAAAATCTTCTTTGGTTTGCAATGCTAATTTTTTATTCATTATAATATGCCGCCTGACTTGTAGCTATCATACTCCGCCTGTAAAGCTTCTGGAGATCCGTCGCTAAGAATTTCTGTCATTTGATCTTGAGCCCAGACAAGAAGAGTAGCATAATCCCATGATTCCATATTATCAACTAATTCTTGAATCATTTTATTTCGATCATCAAGTTTCATTTGCTTTCCTCACGATTAATGTGGGGCGTCTTCTTAAAATATTCTGTAGCTTCAGTCCGATGGAACATCATTTGAAACCCTTCATCTTTTTTGAATTTTTCAATTGCTTCAATGAATCGTTCTAATGCTCCGTTTGCACCATCGGCGTAAGCTGTATCATATACCGCCGACAGCAAAGCATTAACATCTTGCAAAAATTTATCATTTTCGGGCTCCAGCTTGTGCGCTTTGCGCTTAAAATAGAATTCGAACAACCTGGCCGACTCCTTAAAAAAATTCATGTTTAATTTCCTTGTGGTTTTCTAACGTCATCAATGAGACTAATTATATCCCAAAAATCTTCCTCACATAACGTAATCGTATTCCATTTTTTGGTTTCAATCATAATCACGCCGGGCTTTTCGCAATTATCGCAGCCGGATGTACGCAAATCGGACGCTTCCAACGCGGTAATTTTGATTCCCGATTTAGATGAAGCTTTCCACATTATCTATTTCCCTTTTGACTATAATCCGCGCCGCATTTTTGACATACTGTCCAATGATTACGGATTAGATCAAGAACTGAACCTCCACATCTACATTTCCTACTTTCAACAGCAGGGCCATGAAGTTTTAGATCGAAGAAAGAAACTCTTTGTCTTGGATTCTTTGGATTTCCGGTCAGAAAAAAACACTCTATACCATTTAGATAGTCGCCGCTTCGGATTGCTCGATGGAGAAGTTTCATTACACATTTCCTTTAAGTTTGTCTACTTCGTTGCTACAAATTTTAAAATTATCAAATGGACCAACTGCTTCGGCTATATTAATCTGTTGTGAAGTAACACCCAAACAAGAAGCCGTAATAATCTGATAATAATATTTATCTGTCTGATCGTCGCAAAGAATAGCCGCCATTTTTTTGCCAGGCAAATGAACATAAATTGATGTCGATCTCATATCTCTGTTCCGGCAACTTCCACAGCAAGATCAAAAACTTCTTCTGGTATAGTAGCGTCAAAATCATCCAGATAGAGCAAGAGAGCGTTAGCACAATTCTCTGCTAACTTTGTGGTATTGATCTCTCCCCACTCTATGTACTCTTCTCTGTTCCATTGCAATTCGTTCTTCATCCAATTCTTTGGATTTTCCTTTGTTCTTTTGACGTAACTCATAGTCTCATTTCCTTAATGCTTGAATTCCAATCACTGTAAAAAATCTTCTTAATCCCTCGGTCACGCAAAAAATTCATACAACGGGAACAAGGAAGACTCATAGACATCTCACCAGTTCCACGACTGATCCTAATAACCAATATAGTATCTGCCTTTCGTACTCCCATCATGCATTGAGTTTCGGCATGATGTGTTGCATGTCCGTACTTTCTAAATAATCCCCCGTGCACCTTTGACGAATTATGTCCACGAGAAATTGGCTTACCTTTCAAAAACGCAACAGCGCCGTGATGATATGCTTTGTGCCCAGACTTACGAGATTCTGAAATGCAACTCTTTTAGACTCCGACTAATGTTGAGACTGCTCATTTTCGGCTCCGATCTTTTTGTTTACAGGATCTGCATCAGCAGGATTTGTACTGATACAACCACAGTTTAGACATTGCCACGCTCCGGATCGAGGAATCCAAGATAGATGTTTACATTTTGGTTTCATTTTTGTTTGCTACCCTTATTTCTTCAAGCATCTGATCTTTCTCTTCTTCAACCAACTCCAAATCAATATTAAAATAATCTGACAATAGATCATTAAGATCGTCTGGTAGGGGAACGTAATTTCCGTCTCTTTGATTTTCTGTGAGCCATTCAAGAAATTGTCCGATTGTTTCTGCGTCGTCTTTGACCAATTTCATCTTTTCACATTCGGGATAAGAACTCATTTATTTTTCCCAACCGGGCAAATACCCATTTTTTCGTCTGCTCTTTCAGATGAAAGACAATACGTAGTCCAAGCGCCGCAAAGAACGCAGCCATAATCTCCGCCAGAAGCAGCGGGCCACTTTTCTCTTGGGTCTTTATCTTTTCCTTCTTGAACAAATTTATGACCATTTTTTAGCATCACTCAACCTCCACATAGTCCATCATTAAATTAAGTGCTTCGGTATAATCCTTGCACGCTCGAAGTTTCGTAGTAAATTCTTGCTCTTGATCTTTCAAACCCGCCTTTCTCAATGCTCTACGTACTTGAGCAGCAAGAGCAAAAACATTACCGTCAGTTTCAGACAGAACACAAATTGGCTTCACTCTATTTCCTTTTGTTATACGAATAATGAATAGATTTCGTTTGGAGCCCCATGACGGTACTTCCCCGCCTTTTGAGCTTTACAAAAGCCCTACATTAATTTTATGTTTATGGGGCGCGATTAAACAGCACCGAGTCGTGCACGTAATTTGATTCTTTCCTTCCTCGCACCTTGTCCCACACCAAACATTGAATCCAACTTCTTCAATTGATCCTGTGGAGACAAAATATTTTCTGCTCGTTTTGCAGCACCGGCTTTACGATTTTCTTTATTCTTCAGGTTGTTAAATCGATTAGGCATTGGGATTACTCTTCTTTCGCGCAGAGAAGCGTCCAGGGTAAAATTTAATGAACAATACGTACTCGGACACCAATTATTAGCAAGAACCCGTCTCAGAACATATTATCTTTGAGAAGATCATCCTCATCTACTTCTTTTGCCGTAGGAATTCTTTTGCTGTCTCTCATGGCACATTTTTCACAAAGTGTAGAAAGCCAATGATAATCATTTCTTAATTCCCCGGGTGCTCCACAATCCTGGCAAATTGTTTCTGATCGCAGTTCAAATTCGTGAGTCAATGCCCACATTTCTTCTGTGCCGCTCGTAAGGTAAAACCTAAGCGATCCAAATTTTTCTTTCACTTGCGAAGCACAAGGATGATTGAGCAGAAACTTTTTACACCAACAGGGCTTATACTTTGTTAATCTAAATTGTTGATGTAGAACATTATCAAGAACAAAATTAATTCCATACGAAATCCAGTTTTTTATTCGCTGAATTAAACCGTAATAAACATATTTAGTTTTGAAAATTTTCCAACGATCATTCCAATTTTGTGCTTTGCTCGGCCACCCAATAAATTTCCACTTCCAACTGAAGCAATATGGAAGTTGATGGACTGTATCACATTGCCCTAGATTGCTTTCTATGTCTAGTGCATTCGTCCCGTGAAATTTCTGATCACATCCACAGTTTGCACAATCAGTTGGTTTATGCTTGTCCAAATATTTTTGAATCAACGGCTCAAGTTTACTGCTCAATTCCCAGATTAGATCAAACCAGCCAGACTTATCATTTTTTCCGCCAGGAAAACCCCAACACATACAAGTGGTTTGCATATTCGCGTATCTATCGCGGTACAGAAGCGGAAACGTACTACATAGTTTATCGTCTTGTTCTTTTTTCATTTAAAACCTCGTTAAATATCTTTTCATAGCCCACAACCTTGATCATGTTTATTTTTACAGGAAATACAAACTTTGTCACCAATATCTACACACTTTACGGCGGGACATTTAATCTGAACAATAATTGTTTTCAGATCATTTTCGCCACAGTGAAAACACATTGGGCATTTACATACATCTATCATTTCAGAACAATTATCACAAATCATTATTGGTTCTGGCGGAGGATCACGATCAACAAGATGTTGATTTCTTGGATAATCTGAATAAGTATAAGACATCTTAATCTCTTTCGCAACGAGTACAAGCAAAATTACATTCTTTTCCGTTTGATTGATTGTTAACGTGTTCGACACACCACTTACAAGTACCGAGATTGTTCAAATCTTTTGAATTATCTACTGCCTCCCCACAACTTTTACAATGAGGACAATAACATTTCCAATGCCCATCGCAAACACCGTGCCTTTCGATTTCCCAATTAAATTCACAAGGAGACATTATTTTTTCCTTTCGGTTGATCACGTCCATAGAAAAAGACGGATCTTCATCAATCTGCAAAGCATCTTTTCGTCTTCATCGTTATGTTTAACTTCATCTTTCCACGTACCAACTTCACGATTTACTCTTTTGTTCCACCAAAGATAAAGATCTTTAATTTCTTTGTCTCTCTTTCGCAAGGCGTCTAATTCTTTTTTCGAACAACATCCTGATACTTTGAAGCTAACAGTATCCCAGTAATCCAACTTTTCAATTCCGCCGAGTTCACCTTCAACAAAGGTTTTGAGAAGATGAAAACAAGCATGAAGCATCAAATAATCTTTATCGTAATAACCGGGCGGCAGCCCGGTATCCACCAAATTATATCTGTGTTTTGGATGAAAGCGATAGAGAAACCAACATTTAATGTCGCGGAAAAATCTTTTCACTGGATAATACAAGTTCGTTCGAACCTTTCGAAGAATGTTTTCTCGATCGCGCCGGACCAAATACGTCCAAAAAGAAGTCTTCTCAAATGCTTCCATTTCTTTTTCAAAAGCTTCCATAGAATAGACGCGAGTCGGCTGTTCTGATTTTTTCATTGTTCCACACCATAGCACGTTGTATGCTGCCCGGTCAAATCTTTTTAGAGATCTTTCAGAATCTTTTCTACGTTGTGCCAAGTGACCGCTACGTTTTCATCTTTGAATTTGGCTTGGCGATATTCTTTAACCGCCGCGCACAATTCAAGAAGTTTCTCTTTTTTCTGAAGAACGTTTTCAATTTCTTGGTGAAGATCGACAATCTGATGGCAATGTTCACATTGACTGTGCGGAAGATTTGTAATTGTACATCCAGATTGAAATTCTTTTGGTGTTTCGTGTGTACTCATTTTGTTTTCCTTCGATTAGGTGCTGCGTGTAGGACTTGAACCTACATGATCTTTCGATCGGCAAATTTTAAGTTTGCTCCGTAAACCAGTTCCGGCAACGCAGCATAATATCACAGCGTTAATGTGGTTGCAATTATTTTTTCTTTAGCGCATTCTAATTTCCGCCAATAACCACGAGATGGTTTCTTAATGCCAAGATTTTTACACCACTTGGATATTGCATTGTCCGAAACCCCAAATTGTTTGGCTATGACAGTTGTTGGTTTTTCCCAAACCAATTTTTCTAATTCTTCTTTTGACGGATGTAGGACTTTACGTTTCAAATAATCTTTTTCTGCGTCGCGTTTCGGCTTGTATTTTAACCCAAAATCCTTTAGTGTTTTCTTTACTGCTTCGTCGGTAAATTTTAAAAAATCTTCATACCAGTAGAACGCTCTACCTGTATTTGGTACGGTAATGTTAATGTTTTTACCTCCAAATTTAAATGCCGGATAAATTATTATATTTTTTTCCGGATAATATGCGGCATAATAATCAAAACTATTGACGATATATTTAACGCTTTTTTCATGAAACGGATCCCAAGAATGATTCTTTAGCCCCGTTCTTTTTTCTCCCAACATTTTAACCTGGATACGAAAAAACTTATTGTTTGTTTCGTCGTGAGCAACTAAATCGTATGACGACTGTTCCGAAAAAGGAAGAAGAACTCTATATCCTTTTTCTTGTAAGTCAACCATCACCTTTGATACTGCAATATCGCCCTTTACAAATGTTTCATATCTCATTCTTATTCGAACCTCCACTATAAGTAGTGTACAGGAAACAAAAAGGTTCGAATAACTCTCGATTAGTAGAACGGGTTGGATTTAAACCAACGATCTGACAATTATAAATTGTCTGCTTTAATCAGGCTAAGCTACCGTTCTCCAAGATTAATCGCCCAGCAAATCAATCGCAAGCAAACTCAGAACTCTCAGCATCTTCAACAATAATCTTTCGAACGACCTTCATGCTCCACCTTCGTGGATCACCTTGAACAATCTGTCTCATGTAACGGCTCTGCAAAAAATCATCACCTACATTAATCTTTTCAAGTGTTCTACAGTTAACAGGAAGGATGAAATCAACAGATTTATCTGACCATCCTAAATGCTCTGAACCTACTAAAGAAACGTGATATTCGGACAGCCGAATAAGTAAAAAACACGAAAGGATAAATTGTTTCATATATCCCAAACTCTTTCTTGATAGCAATCAGCACAAAGAGTAACTTCGATTTCTTTATCGTTTATTTCAAGAGCGTAAGGATCAAAATCTTTTTGAACATTTTCTTTCGATCCACATTCTTCACAGATTAGAACAACCGGTTCTTCTTCTGGACGAACGTCATTTTGTTCTGGATGTTTCATTTGTTTCTACTTTCCCAAGATTCTTGGAACGTGAATTTTAAGTTGATTAATGTCCGTTAATGACAACCCAGAAGTATCAACATATTGCGATTCTTTTTCTTTTTCAACGCCAGTGATTAGAAAACTAATCAATGGTGTCAGAGGATAACCACAATCATTCGGACACGGTTTATCGATATAATTATCGACACTCGAAAATTTCGCACGGCACATTTCGCAAAGATATGTTGTCATTAGGAATACCTCGTAATCCAATCGTCAACTGGCTCAAAGATTTTCTTTTTAGTTTCTTGTTCCGCAAGAATACGTTCCCACTTTATTGTGTGATAGAACAACTCTTTAAGTAGAATTAACTTTAAAGCATCGTCTTTCGTCGTGAAAAGTATTTCTTCTATTTCCCGGGCCGCAATAGGATATTCTTTGTTGAACTTATCTATATCGTTATTCATTCGTATTTCCAGTTTTGATCTTTTTGTGTCTGAAGTTGCAGTTGTGTCTGATAAAGTAATTCTCTCAAGTCTCGAACTGCTTGATTTAATTCACCGACAGTCATCTCTTCTGGAATACGAAATTCGGCATTGTATTTCTGATTTTCATTCATTTTAGTCTCATCCTCTCTTCTTTTGTGCGAGAAACAGAGATCCAAGCATCAAGCAAAGAAATCTCTGCATGAAACAACTTCTTTTTGAGATCATCGAAGTTAATAGAATAAGCCGTCAACTTGAACCAGAGACCGTTTGTTCCTCCGACAATTTCAATTTCAACGCTTTTGAAGTCTCGATGATATGGATCGTTCGGAATACACCAATCAGAAACTTTCACGTGCCAAGAAACTTTATCTTCATTGGTGTCACATTCTGGTGTTCCTTTTGGGCATCTTTTACTTCCGTTCCAAACCTGAAAACCATAATCAGATTTGGCGACAGGATATGGTTTGTATCCTGATTTTTCAAGATATTCGATTACTTCTTGTCTGGTCATTTCTTTTTCTCCACACAACCTTGATTGTGTCCGTTCCAAGCCAAATCAAAAGAAGGGCACTGACAGATGCTTTTGGTTTCTTGTGTTGCCGGGACGGAAAAAGGTTTCAACCAAAATCCATTTTCACAATCTTTGTTAATCGGATAACCGTTGCAATAAGGTGCCTCAGGATGACAGTTACCAAACGCAACACGAATCATGAATGCAGGCATACCACTTAGTATAAATAGTGAAACCTCAGCGACTGTTCCAATTGAACCAGCAACATATCCGATCGGGTCATTCCTTTGAAGAACAACTTTATCTCCAATTTTGTACATCACGCCCTCTTTTCCCAAGCCTCATAAGCAGAAGCGTGGAGTTTAGGAGAAAGATTTTCAAGGATACCAGTTTCAGAAAGCTTATCTCCAAAGAAACCACAACAAGAATCTTCGTGCTCACCGTTATTTTCAACAACAAATCCCCAAACATCGCCGCGAAGATATTGATCATACGTCTTGACTTCTTGTTCCAAACAAGCGACGACTCTTTCTCGGGTCTTCTTTGTGATGCGTTTTATTTGATAACACTCACGGATCTTTTCTGGAGTTGCAATAATAACACCAACTTGTCCAGAATCCCACTCGCAAGAAAACTTGCTTGTTCTCATTGTAATCCCAGAATGATCATACAGATAGAGAGGAAGAACAACGCTGCCTTTTGGAATAGCATTGTTCCATTCTTCTGGAGTTTGTTTTGGCTGAATATCTCCAAGGTCGTATCTCCGATGCCAACAAACCATGATCCCAATGTTGTCAAATTCTCTTGGAGACATTGGATCAGTATCTTGAATAATCTTAACGGTAGTCATTTCATTTCTCCAAAAGAAATAAAAGGGCGCGAGAAGCATTAAGAATTTTAGCAAGGTGTGGAGTTAACCACGGCAGACTTTCTAAATCCTTAATTTCAGTTTTCAACGCCTGAATTAATACAACGTTCATTCGAACACATAATCGTTAATGATTGAACCCATGAAAATCAATATCGAAAATAGAACTATGAGATCCATCTGATTACCTCTTGCAAGTAAGATGAACAAAATAGGCTACGGTTATTGCTACGGCATAGCCCAAGAAAAAAGATAGAACGTGAAAGTCAGGCATTTTGATCCTCAATCCAAACAACAGTATTTCGACTTGGACGATCTAATGACTCACTTGTAATATTTACTTGGGTTGTAACTTTAATTTTAGCCGGCTCGGCGAACTCGTTAATGTATTCTCTGTTTACACCAAGAAAAAAAGTAACGCCTTTGAAAGTTATTTCAATATATTCCATATTTTATGCGCATTCTAGATTGTACCAGTCGCCTGGTTGAATAGGACATCCAGATTGATCAGAAAGTTTTGAACGATAGAACTGGTCAATCAGATATTCTTGAACAATCTTATCAACGTTTGAGTTTGGTACCTGAGAGATAAAAACAAAAGACAAAACATATAACATGGTAATTTCCTTTTTAAAATCCCTTTTCATCTTTATCAGCGCATCGATCACACTGGTATGAATTAGCGACATCTTTTGGAGTTAGCCGATTTGGAGTCTTACAAGTTGGACAAGGAAGATTCCTTGGATTATTTTTTGTAGCCGCTCGGAGCGCACTACTTCCAGAAGGATCGGCAAACTTCCGATAATTCCGATAATCCCCTTCTCCGGTATAGTAATCGCGCCAACTTTCATCATCGTCAAACATTTTCAAATCTCCTTAAACAACCAAAAATCTGTACTTAAGATAAGTTTCAAGTTTCTTTCTCATCGCTAGGATTTCATTCTCGCTTTCATACCAACCTTGTCCGGAGCGTGATCGATTATTTTCTTCTGCTCGGCGATATTCAGTTAGAGAATTGATCAACAGAACAGTTTCTTCTTTAGAAAAATTCATTTGTTTTTCCTAACTCCACGGATCATTGTTTTATTGTTGTGCATCTTCTCTACTTCATCATACTTACCTTCAATTTCTAATTGAA
>ERZ1292632.2624-Hain-H43-01um-R2-2624-length-14735-cov-5_pt1 | contig 14735 bp, 15 predicted proteins | sample MGYA00564407_ERZ1292632 | MGnify/ENA primary metagenome ERZ1292632 (study PRJEB36523, sample SAMEA6512637) | groundwater metagenome | collected 2019-01-08 | study: AquaDiva: Metagenomics assemblies of 32 groundwater samples | reverse complement strand
CTCCGGCTCCGGCTCCGGCGACGGCTCCGGCTCCGGCTCCGGCTCCGGCTCCGGCGACGGCAACGGCTCCGGCGACGGCAACGGCTACGGCTCCGGCGACGGCAACGGCTCCGGCTCCGGCTCCGGCTCCGGCTCCGGCTCCGGCTCCGGCGACGGCAACGGCAACGGCTACGGCTCCGGCGACGGCAACGGCTACGGCTCCGGCTCCGGCTCCGGCTCCGGCTCCGGCTACGGCTCCGGCTCCGGCTACGGCTACGGCGACGGCTACGGCTCCGGCGACGGTGGCCAATGACATGGTCCGACCTCCTCGCCTCCCTCGAGCCCGCGTCCGGAGCGGCGGCGGTCAGGGCCTACGCGGCGGAGACCGCCCAGCTCGTCGCCGGCCTCGCCGCGGGCCCGGTCCGCGCGGCCGCGCTGCGCGTCCTCGCCCCTCCCGGGGAACCGTCAGCTGCGGACCAGCTCTCCGGCTACCTCGGGGAGGCCGCCCCGGGCCGTTCCCGACGCCCGGCCCAGCTCCGGTGCGCGGCTGGGTTCGTGGTCGTGGTCCGCCGCCAGGTCCTCGCGGCGTGGCTCGCGGAGCGCGACCTGGGCCCCGACGAGTGCCAGGGCCTCCTGCGGAGGGCGAGGGTCTCGGCCGAGGAAGCCATGGTGCGGGCCCTGCGTTTGACGTGCTGCCCTGCCTCCCAACCTCGCCCGCCTCTGGGAGGCTGACTGTGCGCTGCGCTCGCTCGTCCGCGAGCGGCTGGGGACGCGCGGACCGTCGGGATCGAGGCGGGCGAAGGGGCGCTCTAGTGGTGGGGCCGTGCAGCCACCGGCTCGTGGTGGACCGGCACGAGCCCGGGCCGCCCGTGGGGTGGCGCACAGGGGAGCACCGGACCACGAGGGCGTGCCTGCTCTGCGGGGTCGAGTACGAGCGGGGCCCGTTCCTGCTCCGGCTCCAGGAGGCGATCCGGGAGCGGCACCGGCTTCCACGGTCCCCGTGGGGCCACGAACGCGACGAGGAGCCGGGCCCCGGCGCGGGGCTCGGGCCGGACGACGGGTGGTGAGCGAGGAGGGGCGCGTGGGTGGGACCGTGGTGGTGCTGTGCTGAGTCGTAGGGTAGAAAGACAGCGGCCCAGGCGGGATGTCACTTCGCCAGGGCCGCTCGGAGGTGTGCAGTGACAAGTGTCCCACACGGGTCCGACATCCTTGCGTGCGCTCGCGGAGAACTCGACTCGACGCGCTGGCCGAGGCTGCGGCTCGACCTGCTGCAGGTCCTCGTGACGCGGCGGTTCGGGTGGCCCGAGTCGCTCGTCGCGCGCCTCGGGGCTGCGGTCGACGAGCTGTGCGCGCCGATCGACGCCCGGGACGTCGCGGCGCTCCGGCTGCGGATCGATCCGCTCCTGCGCGACCTGCGGACGCAGCTCGACCGGGAGGCGGAAGCTCGCCCCGCGGGAGGTGGCCACGTGACCGCCGAGCGCGAGTCGGCCCTGGAGATCCGCGTTGCGCGCTGGCCCGGTGCTGTCCGACATGCCGAGTAGGCTCCTCTGGAGGGACGTTGTCCTGAGCGACGCCGGGCCACGGGCCCCGCTGGTCCGCCTCGTCCTCCTAGCCTTGGCCCGCTACATGAGCGAGGGCGGCTTGTGCTGGCCGTCGCTCACGGCCCTCTCGGCAGCCTCTGGGCTCGGGAGGTCGTCCCTCTGCCGCCAGCTCGCCCGCGCTGAGGCCGAGGGCTGGGTCACCCGGGAGCACAAGGCCGCGGACCGAGCGTGGCTGAGGACCGAGTACCAGGCCGCGCTTCCGGGTAGTGCCACACGAGCACTAGGGGTAGTGCCCCAGGGGGACGGGGGTAGTGCCCCAGAGAACACCGGAACTCCCCATCAGAACTCCCCAGAAGAGAAGAGACAGAGGTTGGAGTGCTGCTGGTCCGAAGCGGCCCAGCCTCTCCCTCCTGGTCCTCCGGCCTCCGAGGAGGCTGCCCAGAGCTGGCGTCCTCCGGCCGGGTGCGTCGCCGGCCTCAGCCGGGCCTGCGCGGAGGCTGAGGGCCTCCTCCCCGCCGACCGGCCCCTCCCCGTCCTCCCGGCCCCTCACGAGGAGCGGGCCAAGCGCCCGTGCGCGTGGCGAGCCATGGCCGAGGAGCTCTCAGCCGTCTACCCGCACGGCTCGAGCGACTCGGGACGCCGGCGAGAGCCCGGGATCAAGGCATCTGCGGCCACCCTGCGGCGGCTCCTCGGGGCCGGGACGGAGTTCCCGGCGATCCTGGAGGCCGCCCAGCGCCTCTCCGGCCAGATCCGCGGGTCGGACGAGGCGCGCTACCAGCCGGCTATGCACCGCTGGCTCTCCCGGGAGCTCTGGCGCGAGGTCCCCGCTGGCAGCGGGAAGCCCGGGGCCCGGGGCCCCGAGGAGGCCGCCAGGATCGAGGCCGAGGCCCGGGCCCGGGATCGAGCGCGGCGCGTTGCCGCGCTCCGGGCTCAGGGGATCGAGGTCGGCGAGGAGGAGGTCGGATGAGAGCTTATAAGAAGAAAGAAGGTTGACATGGAGTACAAAGAATTAGTGTGGCACCAATTCCATGGACTAGGATCATCAATTGATGGGGTCTACGTCCCACCACTGACATCTCCCAAACCGTCATACGAAGGTATGTATGGGGCATGGGGGTTTCCGAGCCAGTCTTCGGTGAAAGAGGCACGCGACTACGCAGTTGAACTAGAAAACAAGCCACTCGTTTCTTGCCCGTGGTGCGGAAGAAACAAGGAGATGACTGGTGAGGGCGGCTCCGGGCTCAGGGGATCGAGGTCGGCGAGGAGGAGGTCGGATGAGAGACGACATGGGTGAGCTGGGGATCGAGGTCCGGGTGGTGTGCGAGCGGCTCCGTGGCGGGGTGAACCACTGGCTCGTCGCGCACCACGGGGAGGTAGAGCGCCTCGCCGCTGCGGAGCTGGAGCGGCTGCTGAGCGACGGCTCGGTGGTCGGGCTCGTGGCTGACGCCGTGCGCTCCCAGGCTCGACACCTGATCGAGGACGCCGTTCGCCGCGCGCTGCTGGACGAGGACCAGGTCCGGGCCATGACCGCGGCCGTGGCGTCCGGGCTGCGCGGGGTGATCCTGCAGGGGCCGTGCGAGGGCGTGGCCCCCCTGGAGACCGTCGTTGCCCTGCCCGCCAGGCAACGTGACCAGCGTGACCCGCTGTGCTGGCCGTGCTTCCGCGAACGGAACCGCGCCGACGGCCTGGACGAGCACGCAGAGCGGGAGGACGCCTACGTGAGCTCGTGCGATGCCTGCGGGCACGACCATGGCGAGTAGGTCAGGCACCGCCAGCACTTCAGGCAATGTCAGACCGGCGCGGTAGTATCCGACACGGGAGGCAGGCAATGTTGGTAAGGATCGAGCTGGACGACGCCCTGGAGGCCCGCGTGGAGGCGGTGTCCCGGGCGCACCTCGGGTGCCGGCGCACGGACGTCGTGCGCGCGGCGGTGCGACTGGGCCTCGCGCAGATCGAGGCGGAGATCCGGGGCGAGGAGCAGGGCCCCGGGGCTCGAGCCCTGGGAGAGGAGGCGGCCCGTGGGTGAGCGGCATGGCGCGGAGGAAGCGAGGGCCAAGGCGTACTCGGCCGTGCTGGCACAGGTCGCGAAGTGGGCCGCCATGCAGACCAACGACGTCCGCGTGGCCCTCTCTCTGGTCGACGACCCCGGCGATGACGACCCCTATGCGCTGGCCTGGACAGTCGGCGACGGGACGACAGGGACGCACTTCGCGTACGCCAGCTTCGATGGGGAACTGCCTGGCGAGGGCAGGGCGTACTCGGTGGCCATGTCGCTCTACGACAGCGAGGCATCGGCTGAGCTCGGGCGGGAGATTCTCAGGCAGGCAGAGCGGAGAGCGCAGTGGAACGAAGACGAAGGTGCTGCGTGAGCGGCCTGGAGTTCAGATTCCGCCCTGCCATCAAGCGGGACGTGCCGCTGCGGGTCCTGCTCATCGGCGAGTCCGGGGACGGGAAGACGTACACGGCGCTGTCGGTCGCCCACCACCTGCTCTCCGAGATCGGACAGGGCGGACGCGTCGCGGTGATCGACTCCGAGGTGAAGGGCCGCGACCAGCGCGCCCGCGGCACCGCGGAGCTCTACGCCGGCGAGCACTGCCTGTGCGAGGGCTGCTGCGGCCAGGGCCTGGTGTTCGACTTCGACGTCCTCCTCCTCCCCGAGGGCAGCCAGCACCCAGAGGACTACCTCAAGGCCATGAAGGCCGCTGAGGTGGCGGGCTACAAGGCGCTGGTGATCGACAGCATCACCCACGCGTGGGCCGCCCTCCTGGCTCAGGTCGACGCCCTCAAGGCCAGGAACAGCCGGGCGGACCCGTGGCTCGTCGCAACGCCGATCCACCGCGCCTTCGTCGAGGCGATCAAGGCCCACCCGGCGCACGTCATCTGCACGGTCCGCAGCAAGGAGAAGCTCGACCACGCGTCGGAGTCCAAGGGCGGGCAGTACGCCTCCCTCGGCCAGTGCCCGGAGTTCCGCAAGGGGATCGAGTACGAGTTCGACGTGGCGCTGTTCATGGGCGGGGCCCGGGCCGCGGTCGTCAAGACCAGAGCGAGCGCGCTGGAGAACCAGACGTACACGAAGCCGGGCGCGAGGCTGGCGCGATCGCTCGTCGAGTGGGCCGTCGGGGCGCCGGCTGAGACCGCGGCGCGCGAGGAGGGCGACGTGCGCCCGAGCGAGGTCCGCGAGCCCGCCCAGCGGGTGCGGGAGGAGCTCCAGGCCGGCCTTGACGCGGCCTTTCAGGCGGCGAGCCAGGTCGTCCACGGGCCACAGGCGGAGACGCAGCCGAGCCCGGAGCCGGTGGCGGAGCAGCCGGACCGCGAGGGCGACGCGGACGTCAGCTGGCTGCTCTGCGAGGTCGTCATCCGCGATGTCATCCGCGCCGCGCACGGAGCCGAGAAGGCGCTCGACGGCGAGCCGGACCTGGCCGCGCTCGAGGCTGCACGCGTCCGCGTCGTTGGCCTGATGGGCAGACTCCCCGAGCGCCTGAAGGCCGAGGCCCGCACGGCCTGGACGCGCGTCTGGGCCGGGCAGCCAGCTGGTCCGGCCCGCGACCTCGCGTGCCTCCGCGCCGCCGCGGAGTGGGCCGGGGAGGTCCTCGACGCGGGAGCCGAGGGCCCGGAGCAGGCCGACGACCTCGACGGGCTCGACATCGCGCCACCTCCTCCCCCGGCGTTCGCCGCCCCGAAGGGCGGTGCGCGGTGAGCCAGGCTGACGAGATGATCAAGGCCATGATGGCAACGCAGACGACGCTCCGCATGCGGATGTGCCTCCGGTTCTGCTCTGCCTGATGGACTACACGGACGAGGATCCCGGGGAGGACGCATGACCGTCAGAGAGCTGCTGGCCGCCTTGCAGGGCCTCGACCCGTCGCTGCCGATCGTGCTCAGCGGCGACTCGTCGATCCTCGGGAACGGAGACGAGTGCTGGTGCGGGCCGGCGGCGCGCGCCCCTGGCCTGGCCTCCATGACCGAGGACGGCGGGGAGGACAGCGCCAACGGCGGTCCGCCCTGCGTGGTCCTGTGGCCCGAGTGCTCCTGGTCGGAGCTGATCGACGCCGCTGTGTCCGGCGACGAGGAGCGTGGCGCATGACCGCCGACCCGCGCTCCGGGCTCGTCGCCGCCCTGCGGGCTGCTCGGGACGGGCCGGCAGCCGAGGCCGAGGCGTGGGCCTCCGACGTCGGCGGGGCACCGGCCTGGGCCCGGGCAGCGGCCTGGTGCCTCTCCCGCTGGGCGGAGGCCAGGGCTGAGGCCGCGGGCTACGCCCACTCGACCGCCTCGGTCGTCGCCTACGCCCTGGAGACCGCGGCCGCCGAGCGCGGGAAGCCGGAGACGCGCCCGCCGGCCGACGGGCGCGCGGTGCTGTTCGCCTACCCGGACGGGTCCTGGCTCGCCTTCGAGCGCGCTCCCTACGTCGAGACGGGGCTCGGTGGCTGGGCGCGCGCTGAGCGTTGGCGCCAGCTCGCGGCCGAGCCGGACCCCAAGGGCCGCGGGGACGTGTTCAGGCCCGGGGACGAGGCGTGGGCCGCCCTGGCCTTCGCGCTCCCCGAGGGGGAGACCGAGCGCGCTTGGGCGCTTCTTGGCGAGTCGGAGGTGGCCTCGGCATCGGCCGAGTTCGACAGAATCTTCCAGGGTCAGGCAGAGTCGCCTGCCGGCCGGCCAGCGGAGGGGACCGGGCAGAGCCACGGCCCCCGCCCTGAGGGGGGCACGGGCGACGACGCTCCGGGCATCTCCCCTCCGCTGGCGCCGTCGGAGCCCATCCTGGCTCCTCTCGCCATCGGGATAGTGGACGAGGAGCGCCTCTCCAGGCTGGCTGGCCCTGGTCCGTGCGAGACCTCTGCCGAGCGCGCCCTGGCGCTCCTCGGGGACGAGTCAGAGTCCGGGGACTGGGAGGAAGACCGTCCGGGCTGCCTGAGCGCCGCGGGGCACGCCCTCACATACTCCTGGGTGGAGGCGCCGAGCGCGCCCGTGGCCGAGCGTGTCGCCGTGCCCGGCGACGACGAGCTGTGGAGTCTCGGCCTCCCGGGGCGCGTCGTCTCCGCGCTGCGCGGGGGCGGGATCGACCGCGTGCCGCAGCTCGTCTCCATGACCCGGGCGGAGTTGGGCGCGGTGCGGCGCCTCGGGCGCACGGGCCTCGCGGAGGTCGTGTCGGCGCTGAGCGAGCGGGGCCTAGCCCTGAGGGAGGACGCGTGAGCGGCTCGGCGAAGGTCTTGCGCATCCAGAGGGACGCGGAGAATTGGGCGGCAGCAGCGCTCAAGGCGGCCATGCCGTGCTCGTGCTGGCCACTCGGGCGCTCGGTGCTCTACGCGGCCATGGCGCACGCCGCGGTGTTCGCCATCGCGCCCGGCGAGCCGAGCGGAGACCCCTGTGCCACGCGCGCCGACCTGTCCCGGGCCTTCGCCCTCGGGTGGCTCGCCCGCGAGGACCTGGCCAAGGAGGACGCGTGAGCGACGAGGCGCTTGAGTTGTAGCACCCCCACCGGCGTACGGGAACTGATGGCGCAGAGGGACGGTCCGCGATGAACGAGGTCGAGGCGTCGGCTCGGCGGATCGTCTCCATCGTGCTGGACCACGTCCGGGGCGAGGAGGGGATCACGGACGAGTGCGCCGACGCCCTCATGGCGAAGCTCTGTCGGGCCCTGGGCGGCTGCACGCCGATCCGGGACCACTGCGGGAAGCCCGAGCACGACCTCTGTGCGATCTGCGGGGCCAGCGCACGGAGGCCGGGCGGAGGAAGGCGCTCCTGCACTGGGTGCGAGAGCACTCCAGGCGGACGGACGGTGACGAGGAGTTGGCGGTGCGCGGGCACCTCCGGGGCGTCGAGGAACTCGAATGGTGCGGGTACCCCTCCATGGACGTAGCGGACAAGGCGAAGCGGACAAGGCGAAGGTATGACCGAGCTGCGCGCAACGCTCCTGGCCGCCCTGGAGACGCGAGACCCCGTGGCTGACGCGCGGAGGTGGGCATGAAGCGCGTTGGCCGCGGATGTGCCAAGGGCGCTGGAAGAAAGGAGACACCGATGAGCCTACACGAGGGCTCCGACGACGAGCGGCATCTCGTGGATGATGCCGTGGCCTGGTTCGCGGCGCACGGCTAAAAACGGGCCCCTGCGGGGGCGCGGCTCCGGCGGGGGCTGGAGCGGGGGCCGGCCGGCCTCGAGGACTTCGCGGCCTGGCACGAGGGGGCGCACGGCGAACGCCGCGCGACCCCGGCGGCCGCGCTGCGGCGCTGGGCCCAGTTCTGCGCGCGGGGGGAGCGCGGCGAGAGGCGGATCTGGGCGCGGATGGACTGGGACCAGGCGCTTGCCGGGCTCGGAGCGAACCTGCGGACGGGCGGGTGCTGCGAGCGGCATGCCGGAGCGCGGGTCGCCGCGCTGGTTGAGGTCCTCGGGCGCTCACCCGAGGAGGTGCGCGCGCGGCTCCTGCCGCTTGTCGCGGCGGTCCCGGGCGCTCCGGACCAGCCCGGCTACGCGGCTGCGATCGGCGCCCTGGCTGATGCAGCGGAGGCCGTGGGAGACTCCTACCTCGAGCGGCGGATGATCCCCGCGCCCAAGGCCGGTCGGTCCAAGCGCCGAGCGCAGCGCCGCGCCGAGCAGTTCGGGCCCCAGGCCGAGTACTGCCGAGGCCGTCCGTGCTGCGCCTGCGGGCAGGCCCCGCCGTCGAACCCGCACCACGTCCGCTCGCGCGGGGCCGGAGGCACGGACGCGGACGCCGTTCCGCTCTGCGAGCTGTGCCACCGCGACGTGCACGCGCACGGGGCGAGCTGGCTCGAGCTGAGCCGCGGGATCAGCCTTGCGGACACGGCGCGGGAGTTCGCCCTGCGCGTCAGCGGAGGCGGCGCGTGAGCAAGTGGGCGAAGGTCAACCGGGCCCGGGCCCGCAAGCCGAAGGGGACGCTGTCCGGCCCCGAGCGGGCCTTCGCGGCGCTGCTCGCGCTGCGCCAGGCCGCAGGCGAGGTCTCCTGGTGGCGCGTCCACCCCGGATCGCTGCGCCTCGCCGAGGGCGTCCGCTACGAGCCTGACTTCGCGTACGTGAACGACGTGGGCGAGGTGGCCTACGTCGAGGTGAAGGGGCCGCGCGGGTTCGGCCTCGACGCCGAGAGCCGCACGAAGTGGCGAGCCGCGGGGGACTTGTTCCCTTGGGCGCGCTTCGAGGCCGTGGTGATGAGCCGCGGCGGGCTCGTGGTGTCCACGGAGGTCTACGAGCCGGCCCTGGGAGCTGCACGCGTGAGGGAAGATCGGGAGGACATGGCGTGACCTGGGAAGACATCAGCGACAAGGCCAAGCACAACGGGCGCACGACGCGGATGCTGCGCGAGGCCCGTGCGCTCGCTAGCGCAGGGCGTGCGGTCTACGTGGTCGCCGCCTCGGAGATGCACGCGGAGCAGATCCGCGAGATGCTCGGCGACCCGCGCATCCACGTCGAGCACCCGGGGAGCGGGTGCTCGAGCCTCGACTGGATGACGATGCGGCTGCGTGGAGCGCATCCGAACTGCGTAGTGCTGGCGGACCACTGGGCGATCGAGAGCCGCTTCGGCGCCGCGCTGGAGATGCTCCACCGCTACGACGGCAAAGGGGACTAGGTACCGCTGGCGACTCGACACGGAGCTCATGGACCAGGTGCGGGACCTCGTCTGGGCTCGAGCGCAGCCGGGTCGAGCACCTCGACCCCCGGCTCGTCCGGCTCCTGGTCCGGCCCCCGGTCACGCCCCCGGTCCCCGAGCGACCACGCGCACCCGTGGGCGTGGAGCTTCCCCCCGGCGATCCGTCCCGACTCCTGCAGGGCCTTCGGAGCCCGGAGGAGGCGCGGGACGCGTCGCCAGGCGGTCGGGGTCGCGTCCCACCCCGCGGCCGGATCCTCGTCCGGGGCGAGCGCGGCAAGCTGCGCCGGCGCGCCCGGCAGCGCGGGGCGGATCCGCTCCGCCTCCTCCGGCGTCCGGACGAGCGCCCAGCGGAACTCGACCAGATCCCCGCCCTTGGTCACGGCCCAGATCGATCGCGGATCCCTCATCGCAGCACCACCAGGTAGTTGGTTGACCCCGGGTTCGTCCCTGCGTCGTGCTCGACCGCTAGTTCGTCCCCGAGAAGGAAGCTCGTCCCGCCCGCGTCGACCACGCCGGTCGCGGCTGCGGTGCGGGTCACGCTCTCGGCCGAGGCCCCGTTCTTCCAGAGCTTGACCGTGCTCGTCCCGCCCGCCCCGCTGGCGCTGTTCCAGGCGAGCCGGTCTGCCGCCTGGGCACGCAGTACGACGGCCTCGGTCGAGTAGTCCAGCGAGGCGCTGGAGCCGCCGCCTCCGAGCATGTAGCCGTAGCTGCCGTAGTACTGGCCCGCCCCGCTCGCATTCCCGCGGAACGGGTAGGCCATGCCCGCGTTCTCGGTCGCTGGGAACCCGGAGAGGGCGAGCGTGAGCAGGACCGACGCGGGAGTCGCGTCCTCGGCCAGCCACAGCCCCACCTCGTCCCCGGCCGTGAGCGCTGACACGCACGCTGCCGTGCCCTGCGTCCCCGTGAGCGCCACGGTCACGGCCGCGGCCCCGTTCACGTAGAGCTTCGTCTGCTGCGTCGTCCCGCCGGCGGTCATCCACGCGAGCGTCTCGGCGTCGCAGTCGTCGGGGATCGTGTACTCGCTGTCCTGGGTGAGCGACGCGTCCGCGATCCCGTCGGCGTCTGCCGCCGGGGCATCGCAGACCGCGTACGTCGGCCCGGCGCCCTCGCCCCACACGCCGCCCCACGTCAGCGACCATCCGAGCGCGCCAGAGTGCGAGACGCGGAGCCGGACCGCCCCGGCGCCAGGGGCCGTTCCGGCGTCGAACTCCAACCCCAGCTCGTCCCCGGCCACGACGGCCGTGCCCGCGGCGACGTAGCCCGACCCGAGGTTGATCGTGGGCAGCGTCTCGACGGCGGCCCCGTTCCGCCAGATCTTCCAGGTCGAGGTCCCAGCCACGACCGAGGTGTGGAATGCGCACAGGTCTACGGTCCCGGCTCGCACGACCTCGTGCTGGCTGTCCCAGTCAGCCGCTGCGTCGAGGTCTCCGTAGCCGACCACCTGCCCATGAAACAGGTGGCTGGCGGTCATGGGGGTCGTTCCGCCGAACTCGTAGTTCTCGGCCGTGGCCGACGCGACCGGGAGCGTGAACGAGTGGACGAGCCACTCCGTCCCGTCCGCCACCGCCCAGCAGCCGGTCCGGTCGGAGAGCGTCGCGACGGCGAGTCCGCCCGCCGGCTCCAGGATCGTCAGGACGCCGCCCGTCTCGGCCACGTTTGCGATCCAGAAGGGGTGCGTTGCCGCCGCGACCGCGGGGAGCGTGACCGTCCAGTCCGATCCGTCGGGGTCGATCGACTGCGCCGGGTTGCTCGCGTTGGTCAGCACGAGGTTCCCGGAGAGCGTCTGGCGCGTCGCGCCCCAGGCCCAGCCCACGTCTACGGCCAGGTTCACCGTCGCGCCCAGCGACGAGGTGAAGTTGAGGGCCGCGCCGTTCGCCACGATCCGCGGGAAGGCGTCGAGGGCCACCGGGGTCGGGTCCGTCGCGTGGTCCGCGAGGACCAGCGCCCCGTTCAGCTTCGCGTGCCCGCCGTCGAGCAGCCGCACGTCCGGGTCGCTCTTCGGCCCGCTCGCCAGCCAGTCGCCCGTGTGCGTCGCCCCGTTGAGCTGCTGCTTCTCCAGCCGCAGGACGGGCATGGCGTTGGCGATGAGCCCGTAGACGTGCGCCATGACCCGCAGCGCGGGCCGGTTCGGGGCGAGCGTCGGACCGTTGTTTTGCACGAGCGACTGCAGGACGTTCAAGCCCGCGGCGTGGTTCTCGTCGTCGCGGAGGTCGGTGTGGTGCACCCCGAGCCAGTTCTCCGCGACGCCCACCCCGAGGGCGTTGCTCGCGATCGCCGCGATGTTCCCTCCCCAGCGCGAGACGCGGTCCCCGACGAGGAGCCCGTCGAGGGCCTCCTGGATGCTGGACACGCTCTTCTGGACCTGGCCGAGGAAGCCCCACACGCTCGACGCGGCCCCAGGCTCCCCGGGCGGCGGGACGCGCTGCATCAGCCCGTCCTTCGCCGCGTTGACCATGCCAGCGACCTCGGCCGGCGTGGTGAGGTCGCCGGGCGCGGGGACGTGGACCGTGTAGAGCCGCCCCCGGTCGTCGCTCACCCACGCGAGGCGAGGATCCCCCTGGGCTCCGCCGAGCGGGGCCCCGATCCACTCCTGGACGTCCGAGCCCTCCTCTGCTGTGGCGAGGACGTTCCCTCCCACGATCGAGGCGAGCAGCCCCTCGTGCGAGGGAGCGCTGGGAGGCGCCTGGTCGGCGACCTCCTGCTGTGCGCGCTCGAGCCCGTCGTCGCCTCCGAGTTGGCGCGTCCTCGTCCCTCCGGGGTCCTTGGCCTTGGGACACGAGACTGCACCGCCACCCCGCGCAACGCCGACCTTCGGGCCGTCCGGCTGCGGGTCGGTTCCGAACTCGTAGCCGGTGTGCCCCTCCCCGGGGGTCTCGTCCCCGAAGTCGTCATCGCTCGCGGGCTCGAGCGGCTGCCAGCCCCCGGCCCCGGCCGTGATCGGGTCCCCGCTTGGGTCGCGGTCCTCTCCCCCGAACACGGCTCTCCCCTGGGGGCTGGCCTTCCCCGCCGTCCCCTTTGGGGCTCCTGGCCCGGGCGGGTCCTCGAGCCTGGGCTCGACCTTCCCCCAACCCGAGGTCCAGGCCCGGACCTTCGCCAGGAGGTCGCGCCCGAGCTTCTGGCCGATCTTGCCCGCAGCCGCGGCTGCGGCCTCGCGCGCGCGCAGGCGCGCCAGCGCTGCGGCGGCTTCCTCGGCAGCCTTCCGCTTCCGCTCCGCGAGCGGGTCCGTGGGGATCTTGGGCGGGTTGACGCGGTCCAGCTCGCGCTGCCACCAGTTGATGTCGACAACGATCTCTGCGTCGTCCATGGCGCCGCCGGCCCCGCGGACGCCACCGCGCAGCGGCTCGCCGTCCTGCCCGCCGAAGTCGTTGCCGTGGGGAAACCGGGGATCGGCTGGAGGGAGAGGGGGCCACGGAGGAGGCTGCGGCGGCTTGGGTGGCGGCGGAGGCGGCGGCTTGGGCTTGCTCCCGACGGTCGCGGCCTCCTCGCCCATGATCTCCTTGCGCGGCACGAACACGACGGGGCTGAGGACCCAGCCGTCGGTATAGGGGTTGAGCTGCTTTTCGCTGGCCGAGACCGTGTCGGCGAGCGAGCCCATGAGGTTCCCCGGGAGCCGCATGGGGAACATCGCGCCCGTGCAGGCGATCACCATGTCGTTCGGCAGCCACCCGGATCCGATCGCCAGCGGAGCACTCCACTCCTGGGCCTTGGACCCTGGCTGCTCGCTTCCGAACGACGAGAAGAGCGCCCGGTGCCGCATGGCCCCGGGGATCTGCCCGCGCTGCCCCGAGGGGCTGTACTCGCTCGACGCCGGGAGCCCGCTCGTCAACAGGCTGCCCAGCGGGGCGAGGCCGCCGGGCGTCATGACGAGGCCCGTGTCCGGCCGGCGGGCGTCGATCACGACGAGCCCTGGGGCCTCGCGGGGGGAGAGTGGGGCGCGCTCGGCAGCCGCGTCAGCCTCAGCCCGCGTGCGCGTCCCCCCGTCAGCTGGCTCGGGGGAGTAGGGCACAACGAGGACGAGGTCCTCGAGCGACCCGCTGACCTCGCGGTGCCCGGCCACGGGGAGCGCCAGCGAGGACCCGTTCGTGACCCGCGTGGCCCGGGACCCACCGGTGATGAGCTGGACGGAGAGCGTCTTCAGCTCGTCGTCCCACTGCCAGTTGAGCGGCTGGAAGTCGCCGACGACGGGGACCCAGATCCCCGCCGCTGTGCGCTGGACGACCATGCCCGCCCGGAGCGAACCCTTCGCCCACTGCCCCGAGGCCCGGGGGGCAAAGACGCCTTCGAGGCGCTGCTGCTCGCTCACGTGTAGTCCCTCGGGTCCAGACCGAACACCGTCCGCAGGGGCTGCGCCTTGCGCAGGACGTGCTCGAGCCCGGGAAGCGGCTCCACCTCGTGGTCGAACGACACCCGCGTGTCGATCCCGGCCCCGCCCTGAGCCATGGTCCACTGCACCGCCGTCACCCTCCCGTTCGTCTCCTGCGCGCGGGGGAAGCGCACGACGAGGTGCCCGACCTCCTCGGTCTCGAGGCGTGCCCAGACCGCGTCCGCGAGCTGCTCGGCGAGGCCGAGGACGTCGTCCTCGTTCGTCGGCCCGTCGGGGTGCGCGTCAGTCGGGAGGCCGCGCAGCACCCGCAGCTCGGGGGCGACGAGCGCGAGGGGGAAGTCGACCTCCTCACCCGGGTCCTCGACGCGCACCGCGTGCCCCGCGCCCTCGCGGAACATGAAGCGGGTCTGCGTGTCCCCGCCCTGCGCGGGGACCACGTCCCCGAGGGACGAGAGGTAGTCCTGGACCTCGAGCCCGGCGCCCTTCGTGGCGTCGGCCAGGAGCGCGCTCCAGTCGTTCTCCCCGGTCCCGCCAGTCGCCACACCGGGGGCGCCGTCCTTCCTGGCCACGTCTGCGTTGCGGGTCCCGAACACGACCCGCACGGGCATGGGCAGCCCGCGGGTGCCATCTACCACGGGCTGAGTCGGGTCCTCGGCCCACATGGCCGGCTCAGCAAGCTCGATGATCCCCTGCTCCGCGTCGAGCACGCGGAACGGGACGGAGCGGCGGCCGACGTTGACCATGAGGCGCACGGTCTCCAGCTCGACCACCACCTTCTTCTTCGCCTCGACGATCTTCGCGCGCACCTCTTCAAGCTCCAGGCGCAGGCCCTCGGCTCGCATTCCCCCGGAGCTTGCCGCGGCTGCCCTGGCGGCGGGGTCGAACCCTCCAGCCAGGGTGTGCTCCCGGGCCGCGATCTCTCCCTCGAGCGCGACGGCCCGGGCCTCGAGGACGCCGACCGGATCGAGCGCCTTCAGGAGCGCGTCGGCGCGGCTCTTGAGCGAGGCGACCTCGGACTTGTGCGCCTGGAGCTTCGCCTCCTCCGGGTCGGTGTAGTCGACGCCGAGGACACGAGCCACGAGGCCGGCGCCCACGCTCAGCAGCGACTTGACGACCTTCTTCTGCTCCTCTGCCGAAGGGACCTCATCCGGCGCCGAGAGCGAGAAGGCGTAGCCGGCGATGCTGAGGTACTTCGCGTTCTGGCGGGCGAAGTTCACGGCCGCGAGCTCCTTCTTCCCGACCAGCGGCCCGCCCTTGAGCTTGCCGAACAGCATCCCGCTCGCTGCCTGGTAGGACTCGA
>ERZ1292632.2622-Hain-H43-01um-R2-2622-length-14741-cov-51_pt1 | contig 14741 bp, 13 predicted proteins | sample MGYA00564407_ERZ1292632 | MGnify/ENA primary metagenome ERZ1292632 (study PRJEB36523, sample SAMEA6512637) | groundwater metagenome | collected 2019-01-08 | study: AquaDiva: Metagenomics assemblies of 32 groundwater samples | reverse complement strand
GTCCGAGGCTCAAATGCAAATGCGCTTGACCCACCCTCCCGTTCGCGCGCAAGCCAAACGCTCCCTTTAGCGAAAGACTGATTTCAAAACTACATTTTGTTTTGCTCGTGCGACACAAACACCATTCTTGATCGCATAACATTCCGTAAAATGATTCCCGTTATATAAACTGTGTTCCGGATCTCGGAGGGTTCTGTGGTCAGTGATTTCCCCTCGTGGCTGTTCAGAATTATTATCGTTTTTTACTTTCCATTTAAACAGATCAACATCAGGTTTGTTCCCGACGATTCTAAACTCAATTTTTCTATCTACCTCAATCAGTCCGATAGCGTCCAGTATTCTTGCTCTAAACCCACCGTCCCTCGGCAAAACATTTCCTTGTATACGAAAAGCACTTTCCTTTTCTATAAAAACGGGTATCTGCGAATCAAAGAGATACGCTTCAGTATCGCTTATCCGATTATGGAAACCACCCTTTAACAAATCCTCAACGCTCGGGCTTTCGGAGAGGTTTTCAAGTTTTATAAGAAAGTGGTCTCGTGCCTTTATAATTTTATCTTTCTGTTCATTTGTCAGACTACTTATATACTCATCAATGAATTTCCCTTGATCCGCTCTATCTCTGATTTGAGGACGAGCAATAATTTCCGGAATATCACAGAAAAACTTAAAAATCGCATCAGTAATATCAAAGTGTGGGTTCTGCTTATATATTGCAAAGATGGCTTGTTCAATGTGAAAAGATTTGAGCTTAAAATCCTCGTCCTCATTTTTGCAGTTATGTTTCCATCGCTTAACAAACTTCGCAGTTTTTCGGAAGTCGTTGTTTTGCGAGTTTAAATCAGTGGCGGCTTTTATGTATCCTCGCGGGTCAGATTTTAGCCACCACTCAAGCTCACTCTTTTTTGTTTTTGAAAATTCTTCGTAACGAGCCTGTCGGTTTCGTTTTCCTGTTTTCAAAATCTCTGGTACCCAGTAAATATCATCTCCGTATTCATTTTTAGAGCCTGATGTAAATGCAGGGACTATATCAACGGCAAATTTTTCTTGTCCATTTTCAAAAAACGAAACAGTTATTGAGTGGGTTTGCTGTGAAATTTTCGTTTGGTACTTCGTGGGGTTTTGAAAATTCGTTTCTATATTGTTATGTAAATTAGTCAGAATTGTTTGAGGATGTAAATTGCTCGGGTCAAATTTTCCGTCCACAAAGAGAATATCTAAATCATGCAATGGTCGTGATGCGGTGAATCTTGCGTAAGAACCTATCAAGAGACACCCGTTACCGAGTATGGATTTAAAAGCGGAATAAAGACTTGTAATTAAATCTTGTTCCGTCTTGGTCGGGGAGAGATTATTTTTTACATACTCCCGCAATAGGGTTGTCAGTTCACTTTTTTTCATAGGGCGTGATTAAGGAAAGATTAAAAATAATTGTGAGCAATCTTGCGGGAGAGTTACACATTTCAAAATAGATATACTGTTGGAAAATTGTCATGTGATCAGGAATTATTTCTGTTGGCTTCGCCAACACTATGACAGGAATGTTTGATGCTTTTGCATGGTCCACAATGCTCTGATAGTGAACACAGGTGTTTGAATATCCAATTACAAAGACCACAAAATTTTCTAGCGTTTGCAGTATGTTCGTATCGTTAGTCAAATCCAAAATCCTATCATTCACGACAAACAAACCATTCTTATTCAGCATCTCTCTTTCAGTCTCAAGAGTTGCTGTGCCAGTTTTCAAAATATAAACCTTACGCTTCAAGTTTCTAAATAGCCTGATCTCTTTCCGAAAGAAAAGTCGTAGAAATGCATAGCATGTTGCTACACCCAAGGCAAAATAGAAGACGAAAACCAAAAAGGCGTATATATCGAAAGCGGTCATTAAGTTGTTCCAGATTGTTTCAAGCATTTTGTATGGGGATAACTAATAATTGACTCTACAAGTTTTCTTCGATACACTGATAGTATACACTTTCAAATATATGAGTCAAGCAATTACAAAGCGCCAAAAGCAACTTTTGGATTTTATACAAAAATATGCCGAGAAAAAAGGCATTAACCCCTCTCTGCAAGAAATGGCGGAGGCACTTGATCTATCCTCTCTCTCATCTGTGCATTACCACCTCGCACGGTTAGAAGAAAAATCCCTAATTTCTCGAAATTCGGGCACATATCGTTCGGTAAAAGTCTCAAACACAGATGGTCCTCTGACAGAAATTTCTTTAGTCGGAATAATCGCGGCGGGACAGCCGATAGAAGCTATTGAAGACCCCGAGCCGATAACTGTGCCTAAAACAATGCTCTCTGGTTCAGGTGAACATTTTGCTTTGAGAGTAAGCGGAGACAGTATGATCGGCGATGGAATTTTTAATAGAGATATTGTTGTTATCAGAAAGCAAGAATACGCAAATGACGGAGATACTATCGTAGCGATTATCAACGGCAACGAAGCAACACTAAAAAGACTATACAAAGAAAAAGACGGTTTCCGATTGCAACCGGCAAATCCAAACATTGAACCTATTTTTACGAAAGAACTACTTGTGCAAGGTAAGGTAATGAGTGTACTTCGTAATATTGAAAACGAACTTGTCGCTACGCCGCTTCAAAAAAGCAAAAATTACATTCGGTCAGATGAATATGCCGATACCGATTCTTTGAAAATTCTATCTGATGCCATTCTTCAATTCAAAGAGGAAAATTTGCTCAATTACAAATCAGAAAAGATTTTAGACGTACTTATATTAAAACAGGTGTTCTCTTTTCTACTTGAGAAGCAAGGTATTGATTCAAAAACACGAAAAAATACGTTCGATGTTCTTGATGTGAATGGTGAACTTAAAAAAGAACACGCGGAGAAAATCGAATACATTTTATCTAACTTCAATATAGTAAGTAGCTCTGATGATGTACTTGGGCATATTTATCAAAGTATTCAATCGCAAGAAAATCGAAAAGATGCTGGACAATACTACACACCAAACAAAGTAGTCAATTTTATTATTGATAAGATTGAAATTAACTTATCGGAAAATAAAGAATTAAAGATAATTGATCCAGCTTGTGGCTCCGGTCAATTTTTAATACTCGCATACGATAAATTATTGGAGCAATATAAAAACATTGGTATTGATGAAAATACCGCACATAAAAATATTGTAGAAAAACATCTTTTTGGTGTAGATATTGACCCCATCGCTTGTGTTTTAGCAAAAGCAAATCTTGTACTAAAGAATCCTTTCGTATTGATAAGACCAAATATCTTTACTAATGATTTTTTGAGGAGAGATTATGGATTGATAGACAAAGACCCTTTTGAGCAAATCTACAAACAATTTGATTTTGTTGTAGGCAATCCCCCGTGGGGAGCGTCTCTTGCTAAAGAGAATAAAAAGTATTTTGAAAAATATTACGAAATAGGAGAAGTCGGATTAAATACATTTACCCTTTTTATTGAGCGCTCCTTTGATTTCCTGAAAGAAAAAGGGAGATTGGGATTTCTTATGCCTGAAGCGTATTTGAAGATTAAAGTCCATCAGCCATCACGACAACAAATCCTCTCACGAGCAGAGATTAAGCTTCTCGCCATCAGTGGCGATATTTTCAAAAAAGTTTATGCTCCATCTCTTGTTCTAATTTTCGAAAAGACTGGAAAGATAAATAATGATCACCAGATTACAATACAAGAAGGAGTTTTCAATGGCGGAATAACGGAGACTAAAATACCACAATCTCTATTTGAGAGTACGCCAGATAACATCTTTAATATTCATTTCTCTGACTTATCAACAAAAATTATTCAAAAAATTGATTCACTTGATAATAAATATCTCAAAGACAACACATTGTTTGTTCTAGGAATAGTCACGGGTGATAATAAAAAATATCTATTGCCTAAGAAACTTTCAAAAGACTATGAGCCGATAGTTGTTGGAAAAGATTTACGAAAGTTCCAAATTGATTTTGGAGGAAATTATTTTATTTATGACAAGCAAACCCTACAACAAATCGCTCCACGAGACTATTATGAAAGACCAGAGAAATTGATTTACAAATTTATAGGAAAAAATCTCGTATTCGTATATGACAACGAAAAAAGATTTAGTTTAAACAATGCAAATGCGATTGTTCCAAATATTCCTAATCTGAAAATGAAATATATATTAGGAGTGCTTAATTCTGATCTTGTTCAGTTTTATTACGCAAAGTCATTCTTTACAATTCGGGTTTTAAGAAGCAATTTAGAGAGACTCCCTATTTTTAATGCTACAAAAGCACAGCAAGAAAAAGTCGTCTCCTTAGTTGAGAAGTTAGAGAAAGCAGAAAATGAGAAATACGAACAATTATTAAAAGAATTGAACGAATATATTTTTAACTTATATCAAATAGACAATCAGCAAAAAATCTATATTGCAGAGGAGCTACAGAAATTATAATTTTTTAACCTTTGCTAACAACTGTTCTAAGCTAACTTCAAATTTTGCAAAATCAGCAATGTTTTCAGTTTTAATGTGTATTTGACCTTCATACCCCTTATTGCCACGATGTTGTCCTGTTGAAAAATATTTATTCGCTTTCATTTCAGCGGATGTCATAAGCCAGTATTTAAATTTGTCTGCCCAAACGCCAATCATTATGACCGCATCAAAACAAGTCGGTTTCATTTGCTGAAAATTCATATCAAATAAACCTGAGACATCTGTGCTAATCAAAGCTCTTTCATGGTAAGGTGCCTTGTCATTCGTTCTATCAATCGCTCTACCTGCTTTTACTTCAATCTTCACTATACCTTTAGGTTTTTGATAGTAGAGATCAAATTCACCATTTGATTTCATCCCTGAAGCTGGTTTGAGTTCTGGAATTAAACTTGCGATATGATCCTCGCCCCACTTTCCAAAAGTTCTCGGTGCCGTAATTTTAATAACTGCCAAATTTTGATTTCTTTTTGAATGTTCTGATCTAAAATTAAGATAATCAGCGTAAGTTATTAGTTTTTCATCAAGCAGAGTAACAAAGACAAATTCAAAATCGCCAATAGAAAGTTTTTCCTCAAGTAATTTTTTCTGATTACTTTTAGCTATTACTTTTTGAAGTTTATCTTGTAAAAATTTCATACTTTAGAATTTCAATAACTCACTAGGGTCAATTTTTAACGCCCTAGCTATCTTCTCAATATTCTCAACAGAAACATTTCTTCCTCCTCGTTCAATATCGCTTATATATGTCCTATGTAGTTTAGCAAGAGAAGCAAGCTCCTCTTGCGAGTAGCCACATTTTATTCTTATTTCCTTGATTTTTTTACCAAGTTTTAATTTTATGTCGTCTATCATAAATGTCACCTATTGACTACATGATAGCTTTTTGTATACAATAAGACTACAGACTATAAGTGACATATAATTCTGCATGTCCGCCCCGAATTTCGCCAAAATAAAAAGAGGAGCAAATGGAAAATTCCTCCCCAAACCCCTCCTTTTCCATTTGCGACTTCCGAATTCAAAAACAAATAAGCCGAAGTTTTGCAAAATCCTTTCCCCAAAAAATAGTTTTTGCAAAACCGAGTCCGCATTGTTCCGCCACCTGCCCGAGACCTTGAGGGCAGAACACCAAAGAAAAATGTCCTTTCCTTTTTCAAGAAAAATTTCACCACCGCCAAATCAGGGAAGCAAGGAACATTTTTCTTTGGTGTTGCCGAGTGAAGCGAGGCAGTGGCGGAACGATACGAGCGTACGATTCGGTTTCAAGCCACCACGCGCTCCGCGCGTGCGATTAGTCGGAGTCGGGATTATCAGCAAAATACATTCGAACTTTGTTTAATATGCACCGCAAATTTTCAAAAAGGGTTTCCGAATGCAAAATGGGGTCGGCGCTTCGTGTAAGGTACCCCATTCTTAAGACAAAGATTCCAGGCAATTATATATATTTTAACGCAGTTGATTTTTCAAAGCAAATTGTCTTGGCGACATTTTTAATGCCGTGTGTATTCTCGTAGTATTGTAGATATATATCGTCCTATATATTTCAAACACCAGCTCTCCTAAACTATCAAATCTGTTTGGATCACCCAGATCAATTTTAAACTTGTCATAAAAACTTTCTTGGTAACCATTTTGCCAAGGAGAACCTTTTTCAGACATTGATACTTTAATACCGGAAGATGTGCAAAAATTTATATATATTTCACTCGTGTATTCACTACCTTGATCAGAATGTATGATATCGAGTTTTGAATGATTCATTAAAGCAGATATCAAAGCTTGTATTGTTAATGAACTTGAATGATTGGTTAATATGCATGCCCCAACAACTTCACGATTGAAAATATCAATTACAGTTGCAATATATATGAACCTATTTTTATACCAAAGATATGTGAAGGCACTGCCCCAGATTTGATTGATTTTAGAGCATGGTGTTGTGACTAAAAGATTAAGGTATTTGTTATATACGCTTGCATTACTTCGTTTAAACGGCTTCCTGTGTCTTCTATATGGTTTAAGATTGAATTTCTTCATTACTCGCAGTATTCTCTTTTTGTTTAATTTTAGTTCTATCGCTAACCTCTTATGGCCATAGCTTGGAAAACCACTCCAGACTTTTTCAATTTCTTCTTTTACTTTCAAGTCTTCTTTGTACTTCTCACTTTTGTAATACAACGAACTCCTAGATACTTCAAATATGTCATAAAGTTTCTTGTGTTTTTTCGCTACCACTTTTTTTGGGAAATACCAAGTTGCACAGTCAGCTCACCAATGATTTGTTTCAATTCCTTATTCTCTTTCGTGAGCTTTATGATATCTCTTTGTGGTGCTTCTCCTGTACTTTCTCTTAGCCATTCATATATGGTTGTTTTACCTATACCGTGTTCATTTGATATCTCTGCAATTGATTTACCTGATGTTTTAACTCGTTCAAGGATTTGATTTCTTAAATCCTTACTTATCTTATTATGTGGTGAAGGCATATTCTTTGGCAATGTTACTAATATATCGACTATTATATTACTAATCTTACCGGAAAATGTGTCTTAATTTTGGGGTACTTGTCAGACATGTATAGATTATATCAAAAAATCGTTGCTATATTAATATGTAATTGTTATAATAAAGTATTAAGAATATAATATTAATCAAGAAGTCATGAATAAAAATTATGAGTACGAATCGAGAGAGAGAGTTAAAAGCCCTCTCTAAAAATACATTTTCAATTCTGCAAAAAGTTTTTGTTTTGCCTATTTTTATTGTTATAGTTTTTTCATACGCAACACCTGCTCTCGCTTTTAATCCCATAACTTCTTTAACTGATTTTTTTTACAAAATTTTTTTTACACCGACAACGATTCAAGTTATTACTCCCACCACGCCAGCACCAGTACAAAAAACTACTTCTCCTGTAGTTGTGATCGGCAACTCAACTTCAAATATTCCAAAAGTCAGTGATGCAACTATCCTCTCTATCCTCCAAAGATTAATTAATCAACCCAACATACAAAATAAATTACGAGGTCCTCGTGGTTTCCAAGGAGCACAAGGTCTCTCAGGTTTTTCTAGATATACTTTTCCAAATATTGATGGTTTGCCTGGTCAAGTTTTACATACCAATGGTGCGGGTGCATTAGTTTGGGGGTATGTGGGTGGTGGAGGTTCAAGCACTACTAACTACAATTCTCAATGGACAACTACTGGTTCAGATATTTATTTTAATACTGGGAATATTGGAATTGGAACAATGGCGCCTGCAACAACACTCGAAGTAAATGGTACAACTCGTTCGGCACTGCAAGACAAGGGTGGGCAAGTTTTCAACGTAAAAGCTTATGGGGCAGTTGGAGACGGCTCAACTGACGACTACACTGCAATAAACTCTGCCTTAGTCGCTGCTAGAGCAGCGCAAGGCACACTCTATTTTCCACACGGTACTTACAAATATTCAACAACACTTTCCTTCGGAGGTAATAATGTTCACTATCGGGGAGAATCTGGCACAGTTCTTTATTTTACAGGAACTGGCAATGCGATTGAATTTAATGCTGGCTCTGGCGATTATGTGCGAGCTACTATAGAAAACATTCAAATCAAAGGCAACCCAAACGCAACTAATGGAATATATTTTCAAAGACAGCATAACCTCAATGTTAGAAATGTTTATGTTCGAGATGTTAGTGGTGCAGGACTTTTAATTAAAGGCAGCGTGCTTGGAGTTATCGATCATTTTACTATGGGGCCGTCGGGGGTGCCATTTTCAACGGTTCCCGTAAACGGCATCTTGATTGACTCATACACGGGCATAGGTTCAAGTACGACGATTACCATACTAGTTCCCGACATCAACGGAGTTAGTGGATCTGGCATCAAGTTCGCGGGTGTATCATATTCAACCGTCATAGGTGGAACAAGTGAGAGTAACGGGCGAGGAATTGAAGTCACGGCAAATGCGATAGGCATTCACATTTCAGATATGGACTTAGAAGGAAATACAAATCAAGACATACTCGTGAATGGCACAGATGCAGTTTTTGATAACATTGACAGCCTAAAATTAGTACAAGTAGGCGCGACAGCAAATCGCGCATCGTTTGATAATGGGGAATTTTCTAGCATTCAAATTGACGCTGGTGCAAATAGAACTTTTTTAAGTAAGCTGATGTACAATTACGGTTCACCCGGGACACTTACAGACGCCGGGACTGATACTTATTATGACCACATTCAAAATGGACAGACAGGAGTAGTCACCACAAATCTATTGGATGTAGTTGGAAGATCGGTAACAATTACAGGAAACACGACTTTGGCAACTGCCATCGGGACGACAAACACTTTCGGTTCCGGCGCATCTTCCATTAATACCGTCGGTTCCGCGACTACGCCGGGAGTTTTGACCTTGCATGGCGCGACGACTCTGGATAATACTTTTTCGCAAACCGGCGTAAATACTTTCAGTACGGGAACTGGAGCAATCAGTTTGAATGGTCCGACTTCGGTTACCGGCACCAATACTTTTAATGTTGGCACCGGACTGGCTACCTTGGGAGGAAATGTAAATATCGCTGGCAACGTCGGCATCGGGACGACAACGCCGGAAAAGAAACTTGAAATTAGAGCGAATGATTCTCTTGTCAACTCCCCGGCCGTCGTGCTACTTCTCAATAATCGTACAAGTGGTACCGCTGATATCGGTTCTGGACTTGCAGTCAGTTATTCCCTCCAAGATTCTGCGGCGTATAACATGCCAGCAGCGCAGACATGGGTGACATGGGTAAATGCTACGGACACGACTCAGCGTGCGGCGATGACGGATTACCTTGTAAATACATCTGGAGTTCAAAAGCAAGGCGTCACTCAAGTATTGCAGTCCGATCAAGCGACCGTCAACATCGGCATCGGAACGACGGCGCCGGCCAACATCCTCCATGTTACTGGCGCTCCTGCCACCAGCACTCATACGGCCCAGATTGATAATACTCTGGGAGGCACTACCCAGAACAACGGATTATTGATTCTCGCCGGCAACAATACCGGCGTCGCCGCCTCAGAAATGATTACTTTCAAGCGTCCGGACCTGACCGTCATCGGCTCCATCTCCCAGAATGCCGCCGGCTCCGTTGCCTACAATTTAACTTCCGACGAGCGTATCAAGGAGAATATTACTCCGACTACCTACGGACTCCCCGACTTGATGAAAATCAACGTCTCCGACTTCAATTTCATCAATGACCCAACCAAACAGAAGACGACCGGCTTCATCGCCCAGAATCTCTACACCATCTATCCCGGAGCCGTCACTCCCAATGGTGACAATGGAACCGACACACTGACCTCGGGAGTAACTCCATGGATGATTGATTATTCTAAACTTACTCCGCTCCTGGTTAAATCAGTCCAAGACCTGAACCTCAACCTCGAAAGTATCGCTGGCACTTTCACACCAATACCCAGTTCTGCTTCGGAGTCATTCGTCAACGTTTTCTTTAAAAATTTGTTTGCAAAGATTACGACCTGGCTGGCGGATGCGGGGAATGGGGTAAGCAACATTTTTGCCACAACAATCACCGCGAAAAATGCAAATATAAATAATATTAAAACAGACACTCTCTGCCTAGGATCTACTTGCGTAACAGAAAATCAGTTAAAATCTTTGCTCGCTGGAACAAGTAGTGGTTCTGGTAGTGGAACTTCTGCACCAATAATTCCAACTTGTATAACTCCCCAAACTCTCGTAAATAATGTTTGTACAGATCCAGTTGTTACTCCTGCAGTCACATTACAAAGCATCGCCATCACCACTCCCGCAACTAAACTTTCTTACACCGTTGGTGATGCATTAGATATTACCGATTTAGTAGTTACTGGAACTTATAGTGATGCCTCAACAAAAGTAGAAACCATTACAGCTGTTGATGTTTCTGGTTTTAATAGCACTGCACCCATAACCGGACAAATTTTGACTATTACGGTCGGAGGAAAAACAATTACTTATACGATTGATGTAGTTGCGGTAGTGCAATAAAAAATTAAAAAAACTCGCCCGCATTCCTCCCCAAACCCCTCCTGCGGGCGGGAAGAAAGCCGAGGCGGGGCAATTCCATTCCCCCAGAAAAATAGTTTGCCCCGCCGAGTCCAAATTAGTTTTCAGGATTTTCGTCAATAAAAGTTCGAACATCAATCAAAAAACACCGCAAATTCTGGGTTAGAGCATTTCCGCCAAAAAATGCGTCGGCGCGAAGCGCCGACTTTTGTCGACATCTATTTCCCTTTGGGATACGGTAGATTACGGTACAATTCTTCTAACTTACGTTCAGGATCTGCATCCCACGCTTCTCTCAAGGTGAATTCCCCCCTCTTCCCCTGATCTTTTGCAACGTACAGAGCATAGTCAGCATAGTTCCTAATTTCTCCCATAGTTGGATGTTGTTCCAGAGTCGTATACTTATCGTCGCCGATATGACCTTCGCCATCTATTGTAACGACCCCAATACTCGCCGATGCGTTGACACGATACTGTCTGTATTCTTGACGCATGACCCCATTTACCTCTTCGATGGCAAAACGAATGTCGTGTGCGGTCTTCTTCGCACCAGCCGCAGTAGTGTCGAAAAGAAAAACGACGAATTCGTCTCCTCCTATACGAGCCAAAACGTCTTCTTTGCGAAGAATGGCCTGCATCTTCTGGGCAGCCAGCCGTAGAAACATATCACCACTATCATGACCAGTTGAATCGTTTATCATTTTGAAACTATCGAGGTCAATAGCCAGAAAAGCACTTGGGATCTGCCTATCTTTTGACCGCTCCCTTTTGAGAAGGGAAACATACCGATCCCACTCTTCTCGGAAACCGACTCTATTCAGTAAGCCAGTAAGATCGTCTGTTCGACCCGTTTTCTCTAGTGTGGCAACTTTCTCTATCATCTCGGCAAACTTTATTTTCAGTTCTTCTAGGGAAAAGGTGTTCATTGTTTCTGCAAATATCGCCATTTGTTCAGATAGGCGGAGTTGTTCTGGCGATTTTCCACGTCGCTCCACAGCATTCTCGGTACCGCTCAATTTTGGAAGGTTATCTAGCATATCTGTCTAGTATACTCCCATCAGTGCATTAATTCTACCCCCACCCCGATAGCACGACATGCGTGCTTTTTTAACTTAGTTGCAAATGACTTGCATTTAGAATAAAGTAGGTAGAAATGGAAAGCTTAACAACCGTGTTCATAAAATTATGATATATATTTATGCTCTATTAAGTACCATAGTAGTAAGCTTAGTTTCACTAATTGGTGTCTTTTCGTTTTCTATAAAAGAAGAGTTTATTCACAAATACATTTCCTTATTTATTAGTTTAGCAGTCGGTGCTTTGTTGGGTGATGCATTTATACACTTAATTCCAGAGTCATTTGAGAAATTAATAAATGGCACTCATATCGGTGTGCTTATTGTTGCTGGACTCTTTCTCTTCTTTGTTTTAGAAAAGTTTCTTCACTGGCATCACCATAGTGATGATATAGAAGAACGTCATACTAATCCCGTTGGGAAATTAATACTTTTTTCTGACGGAATTCACAATTTCATAGATGGAATTATTATAGGAGTTAGTTTCCTTATAAGTGTGCCAGTTGGAATTGCCACGACACTAGCAGTAATCCTTCACGAAATACCTCAGGAGATTGGAGACTTTGCTGTATTACTTCACGCTGGTTATACTAGAAAACGAGCATTATGGCTTAACTTTTTGTCTGCCCTAGCTGCAATTTTGGGCACTCTTGTAGCTTTTATTTTAGGAAAAACAGGAGAAAGTTTTACTACTTGGATTTTACCTTTAGCCGCAGGTGGTTTTATTTATATTGCTGTAGCAGACTTAATACCGGAGTTACATAAAACAAAAATAGTAAAGTATTCCTTTTTGCAACTAGTAGCTTTAGTTCTAGGAGTTATATTAATGTTTATCTTAACTTTCCTAGAATAAGCAAACAAATTTACTTGTTTATGCTTCTTAGTTGAGGTAAAATTATCTTATGGAAATAATTGAAAGATCAGATGAAAAATTAATTTGGTCTGCTTTAGAATATGAAGAAAAAAATCGAAGCTCGGATTGGTTTTGGGCGCTCGGCATTATCGTCGTGACAAGCTCAATCGCCACAATTATTTTTGAAAATTATTTTTTTGCAACCCTAATTATCCTCTCTGGAATTTTATTGGGTTTTTTTGCGATTAAAAAACCAGACACAATAATTTATGAATTAAATCAAAAAGGCTTAACGATCAGAAACCGTCTTTATCCTTATGAAAATATAAAATCTTTTTGGATTCAAACAGAACTTAAACCAATACTTTTTATTCATTCAGAAAGAGCTTTCATGCCAATTCTTTCTATTCCGATAAATGAAACAATAGCAAAAGATATCCATTCAATAATGCTTTCAAAAAATATTGCCGAAGTAGAAATGAAAGAACACGCTTCAGAAAAAATAATGGAGGCTCTAGGATTTTAATAGACTTTTTTAAAAAAACTGCTAATCTTTAATTATGCTCTCTTTTGATGTATTTTAAAAAAAATAATTATGCCCTCATAGTTTAATGGATAGAATGCGAGCTTGCGGAGTTTGCGATGTTGGTTCGATTCCAACTGAGGGCACAAATTTAAAATTTACTAAAAATTCAAATTTAATCAGAAATTAAATAATTTTTTATATAAATTACTAAATATTTTATAAATATTGCTAAACTTGCGACACATTACAAGCCCTTGACTTTTTTATAGTGTATGTGGTACAATAATAAATGAAAAAAGAGGTGGGGATTTTCCCCAATGTTCTCTAAAAACTTTAGATTAAAAATTAAAAAGGAGGCTTTTATGAAAAAGCTAAGTTTCACGCTGTTCTCGGCCATAGTATTGGTCGCAATTTCTACACCAGTGAGTGCAGAAGTGGATCACTGGGCAACCTTGGAGGAGTGCAAGGCGGCCACGACCGCCCCGTACTATTATCCAACCATTCTTCACGATCAAAAAATCGATGTGAAGAAGGAATTTGCACAAGGGAGGACAACTCCATTGTGCATCGAAATGGACCTTCCTGACCGTCTCGGCGGAAAAGGCTGGGTTCGTGTTGGAGATGATCGCGAGATCTTCTACGACAGGAAAACAGGAGAGCCACTCCGGCTCGAAAAATGTAACAATCATATTTACGAAATTGTTGCACTACCAAACGCTACAAAAGGAGAAAAAGGCGAAAAGGGGGATATTGGTTACACCCCCATGCCCATATTATGGGCATCTCCACCGCCTCCGGTAGACGACAGGTGGTTCTGTGCACGCCATCCGGTGGTGTGTACGGTTGGTGGTATTCTTATTGGAGGAGCCATCATCTACGTCGCCACCCAACAACATAACCAGGACAATAGAGGAACCCCTCCTGGTGGTAGCACAGATCCCGGAACACCCGGGGGTCCAAGTGGCCCAAACAGTTTCTAAGTTTCTTAAGAACATCTATCAGAGAAAGGTTGCGTGTTTTTTACATAATACCTTTCTCTACTTTCCAAAGTTATGAATTAAATAAAAATTTACATTCATAATTCTGGAAAGTAAAAATATCGAATTTTTACTAAAATAATTAACATACCTCTAAGCAGTTAAAAATAATATGAAAAATAAAATAAAATTGTCGGTCGGTTTAATATTAAGTGTCGTAATGCTCTTTAGCTTTTTTGCAGTTACAACTCCAGTCTCTGCCTCGACTTGCGATAGCGCTACTTTGAATGGAAGTATCACTTCTGGTACTCTTCCAATTCGCGCACGGTTCACATACAGTACAGATTATAATACTGTATTTAATGGTGGAGGAACACCGACAACAGTACAAACTGTTGATTCATACAAATCTATTCAACAAGTTATTTATGGTCTAACTGCAAGCACCACTTATTATTTTAGATTAGAATTAACAAATAGTGTTACCACTACCCTTTTAAGTATTAATAATGTTACCACTCTCGCTTGTTCAGTTCCAGTTCAAAATCCTACGGTTACCCTTTACGCTAGCCCAACGAGCATAAATTCTGGACAAATAGTTACTCTTTCTTGGAGTTCTCAAAATACAACTTCGTGTTCTATTTCACAAATTGGAAATGTTGCTCTTACTGGATATCAAAACATTTATCCTACATACACGACTACTTACACAATCACCTGCTATGGCACAAACGGACAGCAAGTAAGTGATTCTACTACTGTGTATGTAAATCAAA
>ERZ1292632.2621-Hain-H43-01um-R2-2621-length-14748-cov-6_pt1 | contig 14748 bp, 15 predicted proteins | sample MGYA00564407_ERZ1292632 | MGnify/ENA primary metagenome ERZ1292632 (study PRJEB36523, sample SAMEA6512637) | groundwater metagenome | collected 2019-01-08 | study: AquaDiva: Metagenomics assemblies of 32 groundwater samples | reverse complement strand
GTAAAACTACCTTCGCTCTGACTGCTCCAAAACCTATATTCCACTGTGATTTTGACCTGGGGATTGAGAGGGTTCTTTACAGATTCAAAGGGGAAGCTATAGAGTCAGTGCCTTATGCTATCCCAATTCAGTTAAGTAAGCGGATTACTGGGGTCAAAGAGGTGTGGAAAAAACTGGTGGAAGATTACACTGATGTTTTACAGGACAAGAGAAAGTATGAGGATAAGACCCCATTTCAGACAATCGTATTTGATACTGGAACACAGCAATATGAGATATGTAGGCTCGGATTTCTTCAAGAGAGACAGGAAACGAAACCAGATAAACAAACTCTTGACCCTATTGAGTATGCTGAGCCATATGCCAGAATGAAGTCAATGATTTATGGAGCTAGACAGTATAAGAAGAACTTAATAATTACCCATTACTCGGCTGATGAGTATGCGCCCAAACTTATAGATAGTCAGTTGAAAGATGTTAAGACTGGAAAAACAAGGATGGACGGATTTAGATTGACAGAAGGTTTGGTTGATACAGTATTATATAACTACCGAGTTGATGCAGACCCATATGCAAAACCTAATCCTACTCTAACTACTATGCATGGTATAGTTACACTGAGTGGACTGCATATCAGACTAGCTGGCATTAGGTTTGAAGACCCTACATTCACTAAGTTGGAGGAGGCTCTAGCTATGTTATTTGGAGAGTAGTCATGTGGCCATATGTGAGGACTTGGTAGTGCAGGACAGCTTACCCCTCCTAGTAGATACCTTTGAACCCACTGGAGATATAGTACCATTACTCCAGCAGAGTATTCCTGTCACTATATCCAACCTTAACCTCAATGGTTACGCTGACTACTTCCTAAACTCAATAGATGCTCACACCATCCAGGCCGAGAGGAAGCAGAATGGCGAGTTGCTTGGCAGTTTAAATATGGTTGAGATGCAGTTGAGGAAGCAGTATAATAAGGCTGATGAGAATATACTTATTATAGAAGGCTTCATTATACCATCCGCTGGAGGGTGCATGACTCTCAAGCGGAGTAAGGATAGTAGGTTCTTCTACCAGGATAGGGAATATAAGACTTCATACTCAGCTTACCTCACCTGGATTTATAGATTAGACAAGAGTGGTATATGGGTTTCTACCACTCCTGACCTTGCAGGTACAGCTTCTCTACTTGTATCTATATATAAGAACTCTCAGAAGCTGGAACATACTACACTCAATAGGTATTTGAAGGAGAAGATATATATTGAGGAGCAGAACCCACATGTTCTTAGTCTCATGGGGTTGCACGGGGCAGGGCTAGGTGAAGAGAAGGCCAAAGCACTAATAGAGAGGTTTGGTACAGTGTGGGGAGTCCTGATACAGAATGAGGATACACTACAGGAGGTTAAGGGAATAGGTGAGATATTAGCGCATAGGATATTACACTCCATAGGAAGAATATAGATGTTACATCCCACCAGGGTATTTGCCCCAGGCTTTCGTAGGCTAGAGAATGGTTTGATTGAAGTACCACGAGATACGAAGATTAGAGATGCCATATGGCCTGAGAATGTAGGACGACATCCAGCTAAGTATAGCTGCCATCTTGTTATCACAATATCTCAGTATCTTACAGAGCCTGGCCAGACAATTCTTGACCCCATGAGCGGAACTGGAACTACTATGATAGCTGCTATAGAGGATAGGGCAGTCATATGTATTGAGGTGGAGGAGAAGTATTATGCCATGCAGGAGTATGCACTGGAGAAGCTTATACAGATGAAGCCCGATGCAGATATTATGCTACTTCTCGGGGATTGCAATAAGCTACTGCCACTACCAGCAGATTGCATAATCTTCTCACCTCCCTACGCTGACCAACTACAGCGTCATAAAGTTACTGGTATTGCAGCTGAGGAACAGAGTAGTATGTATGAGTTAGCAGATTATAGTAAGTCCATATGGAATATAGGCAAGCTCAACTACTTCATGTACTTCCAGCGGATGGAGCGCATCTACAAGAAGCTATTGGACTCAGCGCCCATTATGGCTATTGTAGTTAAGGATAGAACTGAAGGGTTCAAGAGGAAGCATTTAGTGAAGGAGACCATTAAGCTGTGTGAGAAGGTTGGATGGCAACTGGTGGAGAATATATTATTGGATGCACCTGGAACTGAGTTTATTAGGATTCATGAGTCTCATGGTGAGGTAATGGTTAAGGATGAGTCAGTGTTGATTATGAGGAGAAGATAGTGGAGCCAGATAAGAAGTATGGTCTGCTAAGATTACGAATTGCAGCTATAATGCACCCATTTGACTGTTATGGACTGAGTGGTTATATCCCAGAAGCTATTGAGGCCATTGTGGATGCTGCCAGGAGACTAGATAATGACCAGCCATTAGCACTGCTACACTTGAGGCAGAGAGAGACAGATTGATAGCCTACTGGGGGCCACTAGCGTTTCATGGCAGGAGTTCCTTAGTTAAGTATATGCAGGAGAAGTTGTCTGGCATCAATACGGTTGCTATGGATGTAGAGACTATTAGCCTAAAGGATACCACTCCTGTAGGATTCAGCTTGGCTATATCTCCTACTGAGTCATTCTATATTACTCTGTATCCTGAGCCAGATGAGGCTATGCCCTGGGATATAATATGCAGCCCAGCAGTTAAGAAGGTATTCCACAACTCCCTCTTTGACCTCTCAGCTATGGAAGATTATGAGATATATAATAGTAACATAGAAGATACAATGCTGATGGCAATGTTACTGGGCTATCCAGCAGGTTTAGTAGACTTGACAGCATTACTACTACCTGGCATGGAAGTTCATAGTATGGGAGAGTATCTAACTCCTAAGATGACTACATTGGACTTATCAGTAGAGCAGGTATCCGTTAAGTGCTGCCAAGATAGCCAGGCTACATTTGCCCTATTTGAGGAACTGCTACATCTAGTAGATTTAGATTACTACTCAGTAGAGAAACAGTTAATACCCATACTAATGAAGATGTCCTCCAGAGGACTACTCATAGACCATGAAGTTAGAGAGCAGTTAGAGATACAATATACTGAGGATATGAATTACTACGAAGCTCTATGTGTGGAAGCAGGGATGATGAAGCCAGGTAGTCCTCAGCAGATAGGAATGATACTAGCTAAGAGAGGCAATATGCTTCCTCTCAAACGGAAATTCAATGAGAGGAAGGATAAGTGGGAGATGAAAATCTCCACCAGGGCAGAGGATTTGGAGAAGCTCTCTGACCCACTTGCCGCTGCTGTAATAGGCTACAAACATGCTCGGCATACACTGTCTAACTATTTGGTGCCCTGGCGCAGCCGCCCCAGAGCTTATACTCGATGGCATCTGGATGCCATAACAGGCAGAGTTAGCAGTACTAGCCGTAACCTGCAGAACATCCCCTCTCCGCTAAGGAGTATGTTCCTCCCTGATAATGAGTGCTTCACTATTTGGGATGCTAGCCAGATGGAACTCCGATGCCTAGCTTACCTCTCGCAAGATAAGACGATGCTAGAGGTATTCTCCCATGACCCAGAAAGTCCAGATGGCAATATACATCAGAAGACGGCCAATTACTTAAATATACTCAAGAAGACGGCCAAGAATGTCAACTTCGCTATGATATACGGTTCCTCAGATGAGGGTCTGGCTGAAACTGCCCATATACCCTCAATCAGACGGGCACATCAGCTACGAGAGTCCTGGTTCAACACTTATCCAGATGCAGCCAGATTCATCAAGCTGACACAGGATGAGGGATGGAATGATGGTTATATAACCACTCTGTACGGGAGGAAGATTGCTATGCCTACCAACCTGGAGAGTAGGGCAGCTGTTAACAGAAAGTCTATCAACTACAGGATACAAGGAAGTGCAGCTGAGATTATCAAACGGGCCATGATAAGGTGCAGGCACCTACCTATACTTCTGCAGGTACATGATGAGCTGATAGGTGATGGAGATTTGAGTGAAGAAGTGAGAAGTCTTGATTTAGAGCATATGGCTCCATTACACATACCTTATCAGCTGATAGTAAGTGAGCGTTGGACGTAAGGAGAGAGTGATGGTTCTGTCAGATAGGGATATGAAATACTACCTGAAGCGTGGAGACATCGGCATAGACCCACTACAGTTTAACTGTATTCAGCCAGCGAGTATTGACCTACATATGGGAGAGGATACTATTGTCTTCAGAGGTATCCAACCAGAGTTGATTGACCTGACGACTGGAGATAAACTAATCCCTGGATACCTCCAGGGCAAACTGGCCATCAAGCCAGGAGAGTTCTGTCTTATCTCCACTCAGGAGCGCATCCGTGTTCCGAACTTCATGGCTGCCAGGCTTGAGGGGAAGAGTGGTCTTGGGAGATTGGGCCTACTTGTTCATAGTACAGCAGGATTTGTTGACCCAGGGTGGGATGGAGTACTCACCCTGGAGATAACTAATGTCAGCCCAGCAGTATGGACACTACATCCAGGTATGGCTATTGCCCAAATATCATTTCTACTATTATCATCCCCAGCAGAAAGACCTTACGGCAGCCCTGGGCTCCAGAGCAAATATCAGGGAGCTAGCAGCGTTAAGGAGAGTAAGTATCAGCTATGAGTCTCTATAAAGAGGTTAACTACGGAGTATACGGGGATGACATTACAGGGGAGTGGATAGGTACAGCTGGTGAAGTATTGAGCATGAAAATACATTGCACTATCAGGATGCTCAATACTCCCATCTATCACCAGTGTTTCATCTGCAAGCATGATGTACTGTTTACATTCAAGCAGTTGAAGAGGGCACCAAACTGGGACTGGGCGGAGGAACTACATCGAGAAGAACTCCATCGAAAGGAGATACAATGAGACCAATAGGACTATGGCTTGATAGTTGGACTACAGAGGTTCGAGAGAAGCTAGTAGCCCTCCACCCTGGGGCAGTTGTCCTGACGGAAGGAGCCTGGAAGGCAGCTGAGGAGATAAATAGTCTTGTACCTGACATCGCCATGATTTACAGAGATACTTATGATGATGAAGGTGGAGACCCGTTCATCAACCTTAGAATTACGAAGTATCCTCATAGCTCTGGTGTGTATAGAGCTAGACACATGCTCCGACACCTCCTAGAGTTACCTCAAGGCTACATCCACGACTTCAATGAGCCGCCCTGTAAGAGTCAGGAGGAGCTTGACAAGCTAACCATTGCCAGTGAAGCCTTCCGACAGGAGATAACCCGCAACTCTAATTGGCCAGTGATACAGTTCAATACTGGGACTGCATCTCTACCACTAGGCTGGCAACCGCCCAAGAATATAGCACTGGGATTACACCATTACTGGTTGACCAACCAGGGAGATATAGAGTGGACTGCTCTGCATTACAGGAAGCTCGGACTAACAACCTCTCAGCCGTTAATATTTACAGAGGCAGGTATAGATAAGGAAGGAGTGGGTGGCTGGCAGGCCCAGGATTGGTCATTAGAACGTTATATAGAGACTATGAGAAGGATAAGTAAGGAGTGGGCAAATGATGGAGTAACAGGATGTATCTTTGGAGAAGGATTCCGAGATTGGGGCAGGTGGAAGTCCTTTAGTGCTCCCTTAGAGTTCTACCAGGCTATGGGAGAAGCCAACAACGAATTGAAGGTTATAGATGTAGTAGTGGAGGAGAGGAAGGTTATGAACTACATTGCACTGTGTCCAAGTCTTCAGGACAGAAATATCAGCAATATCCCAGAATACTCTAAATACAATGAGGCTGGGAATATGGTTTTCTTAGCGCAGATGATAGCTGAACGTGCCAAGGCGCTGCCTAACCTGGAAGTTCAGGTAATGCTCCCAGGGTGGTTTGAGTCCGATGATGAAGCTGGTAGCACATTCAATGAGGGGAGGCTATCAGGACTGCGCAAGCAAATGAAGATGGCCGACAATTATCTTAACTCTAAGCCATCTGGTAGTAAATATGTTATCAGCCTACACACTGACTCAGGTGAGGATGGACATACATTTGGCATCTACGGTCTCGACACTATTGGTTACAAGAGTGGAGGTGAACGCACCAAGGTAAGCAAGGTATTGGCCACAACTATTGCTACTCAGGTAGCCAGTGTGTTTGGCAGGAAACCAGCCATTTTTTGGCAGCTTGGCGAGGTAGATTATAGTGAGTATGTATTCTGGAAGAATACAAGTTATCCATCGGTGCTGATTGAACTGTGTAGCCATCAGAATAAAAAGGATTTGGATATACTGTATAGCAATATAGATAAGGTAGCAATGGCAGTTATTGTTGGGGCCTCACCATCGGATGGTGAGTTACAGGAGCCAGCCTATAAGGTCGAGTTGCTCCAGATTGTCGCCAGCCTGCAGATTGCAATGAATAAACTATCAGATGTAATAGCCAGACTCACAGACACATGAAGAAGGGAGGATGCATAATGGTTAAAATGAACAAGCAGAAGGAGCCGTTCAGACTAGGTGAGGAGTATACATCAAGAGGTTGGAGCGTACAAGAGCCTGAAGAAGGTGAAGAAGGGTTCATACTGCTACGTGATGGACAGAAATATATCCAGTTCTTTGGAGCAGATGCCAGTAAAGAGATAAACTCGTACCTCTGGCAGCTCCGCCAAAAACCCAATCTGGGTAGAGGCTAGCTCTATCTGGGTTGCCTTAACGAGGCTCCTGTTACGCTGGTTCGGTACTGAGCTCTATCTTCGAGAACCTTATGGAACTCGGCCAGGTTAAGGAGCCCATCCTCCCTATATCTGGCAGCTATCTCTAGCTCCTTGGAAGCTATGGATTGGTAGTGCTCAGCCTCACTTATGTAAGTAGCGCATTCCTGGAGCCTACTCTGAGCCTCCCTCGCCCACTCCTGGGCCATACCTATCCTACCTTGCGCTTCCTGTACAAAGCCGAGACTCATCTGTATCCTTCCCTGACCCTCATCTATAAACGCTCTGGCAAAGTTGAGTCTAGTAGCTGCCTCTGTTAGATACCCCTGCATTGTATCCACATGACGCATAGCCTCTACAAGGAAATCTTTCCTCTTATCTGCCCAAATGGAAGCTACCTCAGTCTCTCTCTGAGCATAGATAGCATACAGTTCAGCTACTCTATCCCCGATGTTAACCAGATTGATTTTGTCATCGCCAGTCTCCAGATATGGCTGAGCACCAGTGATTACAGGTGGCCCAGCAGCTCCACTGATGTACTTGACTTCATCTGTCCAGATTCCCTCTGCTGCAGTAGCATCTGTATTAACCTTACCAAGCTCGGTTACTGCATTGGTTAATGCTGTCTTAGCAGTGGTTATCTCAGTTGCTACAGCATCAAAGGCTATCTCAGCATCAGTAGTGATATGGACATCTACTTTAGCCAGTGCAGTACCAGCCTCACCAACCTGAGTAGTAATCTTACCTAAAGCTGTCCCTACAAGTGTATGGATGGCAGCTATACTTCCAAGTCGAGTGCGAGCAGTGGCAAGGTCAGTCTTAGACTGATGTTCTGCCTTGGTTGCCAGCATTAGCAGTGCATAAGCTCTAGCTCCTTTCAGGACTACTTCATCTAAGAATGGTCTCCACGTGCCAGTTGTCATCTGTTACCTCCTACTCAGTATAAGCAAACCATGCACCCTTCCAAACTGAAGGACTTATCCCAGCATCTAGCCATACCAGGTCAATAATGCCAGTCATTGTTTGGTTATTGGTTAACTGAACACCAGCATAGATATTGGTAAGTATTGACGCAGACTCCACCCAGGAACCGTTCTTCTTGAACCGCCATATAAAAGTCAGTAGTGGGGAGGACTGCTTGTATGGAACGTTAATGTGAATGGAGCCATTAGTATCAATGATAATTGGAGGCCCCTCGTAGGAACCCTCAGTAAAAGCCGTAACGCCCCATGACTTAATAGCTGTATATACCCAGGTGCCATTACGAACCCCATGATACAGAGTCATAGTATCAATCGCTGGCTTGAACAGGAAGGCAATGTTGGGCTTGTTTAAGGAGTCTACATCTAAAGTAATGCCAGCACCCCAGTATGGATTGGCAGTAATATTCTCCACTGCCAGGTAGGTACTGATACCATCACGCCTGGTATAAGCTCCCTGTGAACGGTGAGCAACAATGTGAAGTCTATCCAGGCTGTCATGTTTAATCAGCAGTCCACTGCCACCTGTGATAGTTGGCCCAACCTCAACCGCTGACCATGTACCGCTCTTCCAGAGCACCTTGAACACTCGTGGGGAGGGGGTAAGAAATGCTATGTAAGGTACATTAGCACTATCTATGGAGATGCATACAGTTCCCATCAAGATGCTATTTATAACTGCACCTTCCTGGTGAACCTGCTCAATCCCCTCCCACAACTCAGTATCCATATTAAACGTCATCATATAAACTCTATCAGGCTGTCCTGACCTGAAACTGCCCGCTGCTATGAGTATCTTATTATCAGATGTGGCCTTGGCGTCCCAGTCAGTAGTATCAAATGAGTACGGGGAAGCTGTGGGATGATTAGCCTCATCTACTTCCACTAAGGAGGGGTAGCTTGGAGTGCCAATAGGTTTATAGATGCGAAAGTTACTGCCAGTGGGAATGAGGATGTATGGAGTTGTACCCAAACGGAAGGCCTGTCTAGTGCCCATTCTGTGCATGAGAAGCACAGGAACCATAACAGGCTGCTCAGGAATAAGGGCCACAGGAGCAAACCATGACAGGACAGGGCTTGCCTCCCAATACACTCTGACTACACTACTGTCATATAGAGAGCCCTGAAGGTAGAGATTGTCTCCCCACACTGAGAATAGGATAATTTGCCTCGGAACCTGGCCTACTGGATATTCAACCTCCACCACTCGGATAAAACCATTACGGTAATGCTCCCTTAATCCACTAGCAGCTACTCTGTATACTCCAGATAATCTGTTAATATCAGATATATCTATTATATTACTACTCCTCTTATAGGTTACATAATATGTAGTGCCTACTGACATAGTGAGGTTGGTTATCCTGCCATTGGAGTAATCAAGTGTATAGTCAGTATTCCTTACATATTTGGTTCCAGTCTTACCAGTACCACTCCACACCTCCTCACTGAAGGGTTGGATTGGTTTTCTGGGTAGGGGATAAGCATTGCCCAGCTGAACCTCAGATGCCATAACAAAGGGCTCATCTGTAACAGATAGGTTTATTATATAATCTCTGAAGAGTTGGAGTGGAGCATGTCTAGGAAGGTCTAATGCAGCCCTACCTATAGACTGTTGATACTCAGTTGCCATAGTATTAGGAGTAGCATACATTCCCAGATTACCAATATCTATGCTCCAATATAGTTCCTTATATAAGTCATCTACTAGAGCTAGTAAGTCCTGACCAGGAGCATAATAGCTGGCATCCTTATCCCAGAGGGCAGAAGGGGCAGTTCCATCCACTATCCAATGGTCTACCTCACACTGAATGGCTATATGTCTGGACTGTGGAGGGATAGCTACGTCCATGTCAGGCCATTCTACGAATAGTAAATCACCCCACAGATGAAACGATAGGAGTGATTGGAGCGTCATGCCAACTGGATACTCTACTTCTATAACCCGTATGAAGTCCTGGGCCTCCTCAGCTGCCTTCCCAGCTAGTTTATATAGTGGAGCCAGGTCTATGATAGTGCTATCTACCTCGTAGCTAACCCACAGGTATACATCTGTACCAACAGGTATAGAGGAGGTAGTTGGGATATAGATAGCACCAGAAGCGTAATTGATTAGATAATCAGTTCCTCGGATATACTTACTGCTAGGCGAACTGTTATTAGCAGTTGCTGTCCATACCCTATCAGTAAACCTCCGTATAGGTTTATAATAATCAAAGACCTTATCTGGAGATTGGCCTACTCCACTAATACTTTCCCAGTCCTTAATATAAAGTAGGCAGGGAGCTGGAGACGAGGCATCCAGTCTAGGTAGTAATCGCTGACTTGCTACAGTTCTCTCCTTCACCTCTACCTCATATACTACCTGCCTGGTAGTTATTCTCATGGTATCTCGTAGAGCTGCAAAGATAGCAGCTTTAACAGTCTCTCCAACTACACTATCACTAATGGGAAGGTGAGCTCCAGCAGCATCCAGTAAGTCTGCTCTAACTCTAGTCAATAACTGAGCTAAAGTCTCCTGAGTCAGCAAGTTAACCAATTACTATAACTCCTACCATTACACTATTGCAATGTTATGCTCAGCCTCGTAGTATATAGCTATATGGTTAGTATCTCCCATCTGCTCCTGGCTTTGCTTCCCTATACTGCCAATCCAAAGGTAATTTCCCCAGACCGTGAAGTTGGCTATATCCTGGGGGACAGAGCCAAGAGGGTACTCCACTGCCACGACTCTAATCATGTCAGCAATGATGGCTACTCCAATATTGATGGCTATCTTACTCTTAGTATAGGTTACTTTAACTGTATTGCCAGCAGTAATACCCCCGCCTGATATACCACTAATCTTACCATTACTGTAATCCATTAAGTAGTCAGTATCCCTGGTATAAGTAGTAGTTCCTGCGTTGTTGGTAACTGTCTCGCTGGCATACTTAACTGGCATGTTAGCCAGGCTATACCAGGTAGCTAAGGCAGTCAATACAACTGACTCATTAGACACACTCAGGTTAAGTGTCAGCTCATATATCTTCTGAAGCGGAACAATCCTGTTCATATCATAGATAGCTCTTCTGATACAAGCCTGTACTTCAGCAGCAGTAATCTGAACGTTACTACTATCAGCTAAGTCAGCTTCTACTATGTCTACTAATTCTAACAGGGTATGAGTTACCAGCAAGTTAGCCATGACTCACCATCCTATGCCCAGAAGGGAATATATCTGGCAATACCACCCACATCAATCTCCATCCAACCAGCAGGGGCAGTACCAACCTTTATAGTCTCAGTTGCTGCCCCCCAGGTGGCCGAAGGAGTATCTGTTGTAGCAGTAATCTTGAGGTTTGGAAGTCCAGCCGTGATAGAACTCAAATCTATATATACAGTAGTAGCCAACCTTCCTGCTGAGTCAAATCTAGATATTACAGCTGGGGAAGCATCAATAACCTCCAGCATATTAACTGCTTGCCCTAAGTAGCCCCATAGCTTCAGTAGAACATCTGTGGTTCCCAATGACCCTACATCCAGTGAAGCCCCAAGAGAGCCTACTCGTCTAATACCAACATACCCACCTGATGGATTGATAATCAAGTTCTTCCATGCTACCCCAGCTTGCACAGCCTGAATAAACCCAGCATCAGCATCAGTATCATACCCCAACCCCAATCTCTTTGCTGGCGTAGTAAGATTGCCAACTGCCAATCCCCAGCTGGTGTCAGTTCCATGAGCCTGGTTATCCTTCACCACGTGAAGCTTAGCTAATGGTGTCTCAGTAGCTATACCAACAGCTCCACCCTTCTCCTGAACAAAACCACTCCCAAAGGCATCTCCATAAACTGTAAAACCAATACGGGAGTTACCAGCTGGAACATATCTGAATCCAACTGCGAAGGACTCATTAGTAGCTGGCGCCTTACCAAACCTAGCTGTAACTATCTCCTTACCAGCAGTTCCGTCCAGGCCACTGTTCATTATATAGAGCATATCTCGATTAGCTGCTACATTAGCATATACATGTAAGTCCACTGAGGGTGTTGGAGTGCCTATACCTAACCTCTCATTAACCTCATCATATGCTGATACTCCTGCAAGTCCCAAGAATATACTCCCCTTAGTAAGGTTGGCTGTGCTTTGGAGTTTCAGGTCATCACCAGAATTTAATCCACCTATAAGAACTTGGCCACCAGCCCTCCCAGCCAGTAGAGGATACACAACCATAGCTCCAGCGGCTATCCTATCTAACGCAGTTTTGACCTCAGTGGGGTCTGGGTCAGTCCAGTTGGTAGGCGTTGCTGGAGTATATGTTACCTGGCTAGCTGCAATGGAAACTGAGCCACCAAGGGAGTCAGCTATCATCCCACCAGGAATAACTGCCCTGCCGTAGCCATAGTTTAGTAGGGAGGTTATTAGGGCTTCAGGAGAAGACAGGTCTATATCATCCAGTAGACCACCTAGTTGTACGTCTATTACATACTTGCCTGGCTCCCATATCCTCCTGATGAGTGATACTCTACCCGTAATAGTAATGTTAGCCCTACTATCAACAATACTTACCCAGTCTAGCACCTCCTGACCACAATTCATGGGGGCCTCGAACTCACCCTTTGTCGTCTCCTCCTGTACCCTGAGCAATATAGTTGCAGCCGCAAGTGCAGCCTCGGCATTACTGGTTACAGTTGAGTCCTGGATAACCTTGGGAATAGGGCCAATAGCAGCCAGGCTAACAGCATCAGTAGCCACTCCATAGTAGTTGAATGTTCCCTCAGGAGGCAGGTTATCTACTACGAATATCTTGTTAGGGATGGTAAGTATCTGCTCCCTGGCCTCCTTGAAGAACACATGACTTGCATCGTAGCTATAATCTGGAGAGCCAGGAGTAGTCATATACCTTACATGAGCCTTACCATCATTCTCCATTCTCAGCATGGAGCTGGTGAGCTGTATCATCATCCTGACTACACCCAGGACTATATCAAAGTCATTGGTAGTATATTCAGGAGTATCACTTAGCCTCGCATCTGCCCCAGCCGTATCGTCCTGAATATTAGCTACATCTGCTATCAGGGAAGCGATGATATTATAGATAGTTGTATTAGTCCAGGTAGGTGCAGCGCCAACCCCACCACCTGAGCCAGCATCCTCGGTCAGAGTAATGGTGGCCCCACTACTGTTGCCAGTTACTACCTGAGTATTAGTGAAAGTTCCAGTTACACCTGTTACCAGGATATGGTTAGTACCTATGGATAGAACTCGCAGGGCTGAACCAGTAAGGCCAGTAACACCCTCACTGAGAGTAAATGTTCCAACTATTGTTCCAGTTAGTCGGATGCCTCCACCTACTACCCGTAGCTTAGATAGTCTCCACCAGAGGTCAACGAGCTCCAGCTCGGTATATAGCACTCCCTCCTCACTCATTTCTCTCTGGACATATACCCACATAGGCTGGGAGGAGGAGGACTCATTACCTGGCAGAGTAGTGTTGTAACCCCACTTCACAACTGCCTTATAGCCCTTGAGGTTTAGGGAGGAGAAGTACTGGTCATTGTTAAGGAGCCTAATGACAGGTCGTCTACTACTACCCCAAGCACCTTCAGTAATATCTAATCTGCGTATGCGTGGAGTAGCATCAGTGGACTTAAAAGTGTAAGTAGTGAGACCGTCTGGGGAGGTAAGAACTAACTCCAGATAGGGAGTGCCTGAGGCAGCCTGTTGAGCAGTTGTCAGGGTAGCTGATAATGTCCTCATCGCAATAGTAGCTTTACCCTTAGCTACAGCTCCAACTCTGCCCCAATGACACTGACCCAGCTCTGCCTTTTCGTGGGGCTAAAGAGTAACCAGGTGTAGTCTGGCCAGCCATCATCTTAGCAGTTTCACCCCTTCACCACCCACTTAAAAGTTCTGGCAGCCGATTGTGCTACTCCAGCTATTATCTGTACCCACCTGAAACCTGTGAGTCCTACTAGGCTATCAGCATCAATAGCACATGCACCAGTCCCAGCTGAGATAGTTAGAAGAGCAAGGAGCTTATCCTTAACAGGAACTGGAGTGTTGTCATGGTGGGCTGCAGCTTTGAACGTCAGGGCAGCACTATCAATAGCAGGAATAATTAGGCCAGCTATGGCCCTATTGCCGAAGTCTACCAGGTCAGAGTCAGTCCCGCCAGAAGGGATAATACTCGTTATGACCTCATATAACATCTACTTTTCCCTACTGGCTAGGGCCAGTCTGGTCATCCTCTTTCCAGTTGCCTTACGGCTCATAGAGTATACCATCGCTATACACTGGGCTTGCTCCCGTCCGCCCTCATCCATACACTGCTTAATGGAAGCAGATATGGCGTTCTTAATCTCTTCATCTGAGCTATCCTTAGTAAGTCCCTCTGCTGGTAGCGGCACTTATATCCTCCAAGTTATAATTCCGAGTAGGTCAGCCCAGCTGACCTGGCAGCCGACCTACTCTATATCAAGAAAGGAGGGTAGTGGCAGCTATGTTACTCCCAACTGTTCAGCTATGCCAATGACTAGCTTACGAAGATTGCCATTTCCAGGGTTCCAGTTGGAGAATTGCTCAAAGTGCTTCCTGAGATACTCATAATCAGCTTCCTCAAGAACGACCTCCACTGTCTTGGTTTCCAGCCCATTCTCCTTCGTATGCATCATAGCATCATCCAGTAGACTGAGTATCCTATCAATTACCTTCAAATCTTTGAAGGTAGTTATCTGACCAGGAACAATGGCCTCTAGAGGAATTCTGATTATCTGAATCTCGTCTGCTACCATTGTGAGCGTTTTCACTTTCCACTCCCTGGCAGTCTAGTTAGGGGCCAGACTGCCAGATGCCCACCATTTACTTACCTGGCTCAGGCTTTGGCTTCACCTTCTTCTCACCCTTATGCTCAGGATGCTGATACTCCCTCATCATGTCCTCCTATTCTAGCTGCAGCCAGATTTCCAAATCACCGTAGCCAGATTCAGTTCTCTGGGTTAAGTATCCCACTGTATGGGTTCCATGTGCAGCCTTCAGAGCTATAGTACCGTCAGAGTGCATCTGAGCCATACGCTCATCAGCAGTATCTCCAAAGTATGCAGTGGGAG
>ERZ1292632.2342-Hain-H43-01um-R2-2342-length-16020-cov-8_pt2 | contig 14749 bp, 14 predicted proteins | sample MGYA00564407_ERZ1292632 | MGnify/ENA primary metagenome ERZ1292632 (study PRJEB36523, sample SAMEA6512637) | groundwater metagenome | collected 2019-01-08 | study: AquaDiva: Metagenomics assemblies of 32 groundwater samples | reverse complement strand
TTGTTCAACCATAGCCGATTCCTTAGAGATAGGCAATTGGAGGTTTGAAATGTATATAACAGCAGATAAACTATGCAAAAAAATGCTCAAAGAATGGCCTATTTGTTTTGATGCGGCTCAATCGATATTCAATAAGGTCTTAAATAAGGGATATCTCTTGATTCGAACTGTTGTATATAGACCCAGAAGGGGTCAATATTCGGGGGGAAAATGGGGGGAGATAGCCGAAATTAATATTTTCAGTCTGGAAAAAATTGATTCTATAAAACCCGGTTTGATTTTCACCAGAATTGAGTTTCGGGTGGAAATTTTCCGTCGTATGAATAAAGTGGGGTTTCTTGACAGTGCAATCTATGTTGATGGACCGACACGGGACTTGGCTCCAGTGGCAGAAGGATATGTGATAGATCAGCTTGGGTTGATTATTTCCGATTGGCATAGAAACGAAATGATTATGTCGGGACAAAAACAGTGCCAGTGGATAGACAACAATACAAGTCAGTTCATAGGGTATTTAAATCTTTCGGGCAATTTGCGTATATGTGCCCCGCCATGTCATCCCATGATTTTTCCATATATTTCTATATGTCTTGGAAATCTTTATGGAACACTGGATAAAAAATTGGCTCTTGTGACAAATAATTGCTCAATAAAAGAAGCGGTGGATAGCAGGAAAAGTGCCGTGCATTCATTATTGAGCCGTTTTGAATCTTTTGTAATACAGACACAAAGAAAAACAATCCGGCAAAATTTAGGTCCTTTTGGGGAGCGGGAATCAGCTAGTATGTATCTTTTAAATTTACCGTGATCGTTTGAAACGCAAAGCCCCGTGAGATATTTTTTCTATCTCGCGGGGCTTTTTTTATTCGATTTATGTTATGTGTTTTTTAATAATCCATTCCTCCCATCTGTGGCACTCCACTCGCTTGCGGATTTTCTTTCGGTTCATCGGCAATAGCCACTTCGGTAGTAATAAGCATCGCTCCGGCCGAGGCGGCATTTTCCACACAGCTTCGCGTTACTTTTACCGGGTCAATTATTCCCGCCAATATCATATCCGGAACAATTTCATCTTTTAAGGCGTCGTAACCAACCGCCCCCTTGCTACGACGAATTTCATCAACAAGTACGGAACCGTCTTCCCGTCCGGCATTGATGGCAATTTGTTTTAACGGCGCTTCAAGGGCAAAAAGTAAGATATTGACTCCGACTTCAAATTCTTTAGCGAAAGAGGCAACTGTGGATTTGAGAGATTTAGAGCGCACTTTCGCCGCCGCCTTAATGAGAGCACTACCGCCCCCGGGTACGATTCCTTCTTCAATCGCTGCTTTGGTGGCATTGACCGCATCTTCAACTTTTAATTTTAGATATTTCATTTCCGTTTCGGTTGACGCGCCGACTTTAATAACGGCTACGCCACCGGAGAGTTTTGCGATTCGTTCGTCTATTTTTTCAATATCAAATTTAGAATCAGTCATTTCGCGCATTTTCTTGAGCTCCATCACGCGCTTTTCAATATCGGATTTTTTCCCTTTACCGCTCACGATTGTTGTCGTATCTTTCGTGGCAATAATTTTTCCCGCGTGGCCAAGCACATCAAGTCCTGCAGTATCAAGCTTCATTCCCGTTTCTTCCGAAACAACTTTTCCCCCGACAACAACGGAGATGTCGGCTAACATTTCTTTTTTACGGTCTCCATAACCAGGAGCTTTTATAGCTAAAATGTTAAAAGTGCCACGTAATTTATTCACGACAAAAGTAGCCAGTGCTTCACCTTCTATTTCGTCGGCGACAATCACAAGTTCTTTCTTTCCGCTTTGCGCCAATTTTTCAAGCAACGGCAAAATTTCTTTAATATCGGCAATTTTTTTATCGGTAATCAAAATCGCGGTGTCTCGCGCGACAGCTTCCATTCTTTCCGGATTTGTAATCATGTACGCTGAAACATAGCCCTTATCAAATTGCATTCCTTCCACAAATTCCGATTCTACCAGTAGAGACTGGGATTCTTCCACCGTCACCACGCCGTCTTTACCGACTTTTTGGATTGTATCCGCGATTATCTGGCCTATTTCTTCGGACTCCGCCGAAATTGTTGCGACTTGCATAATCTCGCTTTTGCCTTTTATTTCTTTGGACATTTCACGGAGGGCTTTTACGATTTCGTCTTTAGCGGCAAGAATTCCAAGCTTTACCCCCATGGCGTTTATTCCTAAAATAGTCTGTTTCATTCCTTCGCGCACGATTGCTTGAGTTAAAATTACCGCCGTCGTTGTGCCGTCGCCGGCCACATCATTCGTTTTTGTCGCCACTTCTTTTACGATTTCAGCACCCATATTCTCCATCTTGTCGGAAAAAGTTATTTCTTTGGCAATGGTAACTCCGTCATTGGTAATCATCGGACTGCCGTATCCTTTGTCAAAAACCACATTGCGCCCGCGCGGACCGATAGTAATACGCACAGCATCGGCTACTTTATCAACGCCCCGTTTTAGCGCTTGCCTTGCCTCTTCATTAAAAATAATTTTTTTGGACATAATTTTTATAAATTTTAAATTTGAAATTTTGTGGTTGTTTACTTAATGACCGCAAGAATATTCTCTTCTTTAATAATGAAGTATTCCTCTCCGTCAACTTTAATTTCGTCCGGACCATACTTTGAAAAAATAACGGTGTCGCCGACCTTAACCCTCATTGGAATTATTTTGCCGTCGTCACCCACGCGCCCTTCGCCCACGGCGATAATTTTACCTTGTTCGGGTCTTTCTTTATTAATAGTTTCCGGAATAATAATTCCTGATTTTGTTTTCTTGCCTTCATTCGGAGTTGCTCCTTTAACTAATACTCTATCCCCGACTGGCTTAATGTTTGGTTTTTTATTCATTCCGTTAGAAGCAGGTCGCGGTCATTTCGCTCCCTGATAAATTATTATGTTTGATAATTGAACAACCTTGTTTCACTTAATTAAGGCTTTTTCAGAAACCGTGACCGCCTGCCTGTGCGAGTACTCACGCAGACAGGCGGCTTCTAACGGGATTCATCTTTTTTGCCTTATTGAACTTTTTAAACTTATAATCCTATTCCTATAACCTTACCAGACTTTTAACTTTAAATCTAGTGGTATAAATTACACTTTTGTTTAAAATTTAAGCCCAGTAAAATAAGTGGTAGAACACACTTGCTTGTAAACAATTGGAGTATGTGCTAACATGGCGGAAATGGGAATTATTACTACATCATTACCGTACATACAAATTGTACTGTCGGTGCTTTTGGTAGGCGCAATCATTCTTCAGCAAACAAGCGCCAGCGCCGGTGGCGCTTTGGGCGGAAGCGATGCTTTAGGCAGTTACCATACAAGACGCGGAGCTGAAAAAATGCTCTTTAACGCAACTATTGTTCTGGCGGTGCTTTTCACGATTTCCACACTCATAGCACTTTTATTGAAGTAATATCCCGCTTTGTCCGCCAACAGTTTAAACTAAAATAAAAACAGATTTTAATCGTAAATAATGAATCCCGTTAGAAGTTCGTCTGTTGATATTATTATTTACTAATACTCCTAAGCGAACTCGCCTAACGGCTTTATACAGTGTAAAAAAAATTTTATGAATCCAATTTCTAACGGGACAAGTCCTTTGGAACCAAACTCTGGTTGGAAGCGCCATCTTCCGACTAAAGAAGAAATGCTCCTCGTACTAAAATCATTCTCAAAAAAAGAGCGAGTGATTTTTACAATTATTTCTCTTTTTTTTCTGGCAACACTTTTTTCTTTTGCGTCAACCCTAAATAGTTTAATAAGCATTCGTGTTCCTTCTTTTGGCGGAGAACTTTCAGAGGGTATTATTGGCACCCCGCGTTTCGTTAACCCGGTACTTGCAATTTCTGACGCGGACAAAGATTTAACCGCTCTTGTATATTCCGGCCTCATGAAAAAAGAACCGAACGGAAAATTAATTCCCGATTTGGCGGAAAGTTACGAAATATCCCCTGACGGGCTGTCTTACACATTTAATATAAAAGACGATGTTTATTTTCAAGACGGCACCGAGGTTACGGCGGATGATGTAGAATTTACAGTGGCACAAGTTAAAGATCCGTTGCTTAAAAGCCCCAGGCGAGTAAATTGGGAAGGCGTTACGGTCCAGAAAGTAAGCGACAAAACGGTTAAATTCGTTCTGAAACAAAAATATTTTCCGTTTCTTGAAATAGCGACACTGGGAATACTTCCCAAACATCTATGGAAAGAGCTGACACCGGAACAATTCAACTTTAGCGACTTCAACACGAAAGGCATCGGTTCCGGACCTTATGAAATTACGGCGGTGCAAAAAAATTCTTCCGGAATTCCAAATTACTACGAACTTACGGCATTTTCAAAATACGCGTTAGGCAAACCATTTATAGACAAAATTGTATTTCATTTTTATTCAAATGAGGAAGAGCTCATCACCGCCTTTGATAACGGTATTGTGTCTAATATAAACTCAATCGAAGCCAGGGGGGCCTCGGTACTAGAAGAAAGCGGGTATCGTATTGAAAAGGCGCTATTGCCGCGCGTCTTCGCGGTTTTCTTCAATCAAAGCCAGAATCAAGTCTTCACCGACAAGGCGGTAAGGCAAGCACTAGCGAAGGCGGTGGACAAAGAACGTATAGTAAACGAAGTCCTCTATGGATACGGTGTAGCCATTGATTCCCCTCTGCCCGGAGTAACGGGGACAAAAAACCAAATCGCGGGAAATAGATACGATGAAGCGAAAAAATTTTTAACCTCCGCAGGATGGACATTTGACGAAAAAAATTCCGTAATGGAAAAGAAAAATAAAAAAAATACTATTAAACTTAAATTTTCGTTCGCCACCGGCGATGTCCCGGAACTCAAAGAGATTGCCAAACGTATCGTGGAGGATTGGGAAAAAATCGGAGCGCAAGTCGAGCTTAAGATTTTTGAAATCGGCGACCTGAACCAAAATGTCATCAGACCGCGCAAATATGACGCGCTTTTCTTCGGAGAAATTTTGGGATTCAATGCCGACCCGTTTCCTTTCTGGCACTCATCGCAGAGAAACGATCCCGGGTCAAATATCGCTCTTTACACCAGCGCCAAGGCAGATAAAATTCTGAACGAATTGCGCGGTATTCTTGATGAAAAAGACCGCGCGTCAAAATACCGGGATTTCATACGCGAGGTTGAAAATGACGCGCCGGCGGTATTTGTGTTTTCTCCCGAATTCACTTATTTCATGAATGAAAATCTCGGCGGTGTAGCGCTTGGTAATATAACCGAGTCCTCTGATAGATTTTTAGGGATACGAGACTGGTATTTGGTCACAGATAATGTATGGAAACCGTTCGCCAGGTGGGCGACGAGATAAAAAATTAAATATTTAAAAGTAAAAAATTAATTATTCAAAACGAAAACAAAATTTATGATTGACGATAGTAGAAAAAAAGAACACGGAAAAAATCTTGGGCAACGAAAAAATGCATTCCACGGAGGGGGCGGAAGGGGGCAATCAAGGTACGTTAGGCAAAGTCCGCACGGCGAACGTCCGCAAATTAACGCAAGGCCTTCATATCACAGCATAGTGCGCAGAACGACGAAATTCGGCGGGAGAGGGCCATCGCGCCCGCGCACGCCGTACACACCGGAAGTAAAAATTTCCGATATTGGAGAAAATATTCGTATCATTCCGCTTGGCGGAGTAGAAGAGATTGGTAAAAATATGACCGTCTTTGAATTCGGGAATGATATTTTTGTCGTCGACATGGGCTTTCAATTCAGCGAAGATGATACGCCTGGGATTGACTACATTTTGCCCAATACAAAATATTTAGAAGACCGAAAAGGGAAAATCCGCGGAGTATTCATTACTCACGGCCACCTCGACCATATCGGCGGCATCCCTTATCTCATGGAAAAAATCGGCAACCCGCCGTTATATGCCAGAAACTTCACCGCGCTCATGATAAAAAAGCGCCAAGAAGAATTCCCTCATTTGTCGCCACTTGACCTCCGTATTATTGAAAACGAAAATCGCATGAAAGTGGGCGGAATGTTTGTAAGCTTTTTCGCAGTCACGCACGCCATCCCCGACTCTATGGGTATTATTTTCGAGACTCCCCACGGCGACATCGTGCATACCGGAGATCTCCGTCTTGACCACATAGACGGCAAGGTTTCCGAAATTGAAAATGATGTTTTTGATTCTTTCAAAAAACGAAAAGTTTTGGCGCTCTTAACCGACTCAACCAACGCCGAAAACCCGGGTTTTTCAATATCAGAGAAATTAGTACATCAAAATATAGAAGAGATAATCAAAAACACAAAAGGACGTCTTATTCTTTCAACATTCGCGTCTCAAGTTGAACGGATGCTCAAGATAATTGAATTCGCCGAAAAATACGGCAAAAAAATAGTCGTTGAAGGGCGCAGTATGAAAACAAATATTGAGGTAACCAAGGTAGCGGGACTTCTTAAAATCGGGAAGGAATCAATAATTACCGTTGAAGAAATGGCCAACTATCCTGAAAATAAAATCGTGGCGCTCGTTACCGGCGCGCAGGGCGAAGAGTTCGCCGCGCTGATGCGCATCGCCAACAAGAGTCATAAGTATATTCGTTTAACGCCACGCGATACAATTCTTATGTCTTCCTCTATTGTTCCCGGTAACGAACGGGGTGTTCAAAAATTAAAAGATAATCTTTCGCGACAGGGAGCTCATATTATTCATTATAGAAATTCCGATGTGCACTCTTCTGGTCATGCTAACGGTGAAGAGCTGGCGTGGATTCACTCAAAAATTCATCCCAAATTCTTTATTCCTATCCATGGATACCATTACATGCATCGCGTACACGCCGATATCGCCAAACGGATAGTATCAGAAGACCATATCATCATTCCCAACAACGGCATGATTATTGAGATACAAGAAAAAGGTGAAAAAATCATAGCACTTAAAGAAACCGCTCCAAAAAATATTATTATGGTTGATGGATTCTCGGTGGGCGACATCCAAGAGGTTGTTCTTCGTGATAGACAAACGCTCGCTCAAGACGGCATTTTTGTTGTAGTGGCAAGCATAAACACCGGAAACGGCAAATTGAAAAAATCTCCCGACATAATTTCTCGCGGTTTCGTCTATCTTAAGGAATCGCAAGAACTTCTGCGAGAAACGCGCAATATCGTTAAAAAAACGATTGAAGATACGACCCATAATATGAATCCGATTAATTTCGACTATGTCAAAGCTAATGTTACCGACTCCGTAGAGCGCTTTCTTTTCCAAAAAACCGCCAAGCGCCCTATCGTCATACCGGTATTAATCGGCGTTTAAATATGTTTGCAAACCGCATACATCTTCTCCATGTTATATATCTCGCTACTTTTTTCTACGCGCTCCATTTTGCTATTACACTTTTTATTGAGTCGTCATATTTACGCGAGTTTTTCTCGGAAAAGGTAGTCGGTCTCATATATATTATCGCGTCGGTGCTTAGCATTTTGGCGGTAGTAAAACTTCCGAGGATACTTTCAATTTACGGAAATTATAGGGTCACTCTCGCCTTGATTTTTCTTGAGATTGTTTCGCTTTTAGGTCTTATCACCGTCGATTCTCCATATTCCGCCATTTTATTTTTTGTTGCTCACCAAGCGTTTTTGGCGATGCTTTTCGTATCAATAAATATATTTCTGGAAAGTTTTTCAACCAATGAATCAACCGGGCGCACTAGGGGAACATTTCTTACGATTGTAAACACAGCTATTCTTTTAGGTCCGCTTGTTGCCAGCGGTTTTCTTAAAGATTCAAATTTTGACACCGTGTTTCTTCTCTCGGCGCTTTTCATTTTCCCTATGTTCATCTTGATGGCAATAAATTTAAAAAAATACCGCGACCCGATTTACAACAAATTAGAATTTTTAAGCACAATTATTGAAGTGTTCAGGCGCCCGGATGTGTTTAAAATATCCATAGTGCGATTTTTACTTGAGTTTTTCTATTCCATAATGGTGATATATACGCCGATATATCTCAACACGGTTATGCAAATACCGTTCAGCCAAATATTGGGAATAATTATGCCTATCGCCCTTTCTCCGTTTGTAATTTTCCCGTATCTTTTGGGTAATATAGCCGACAAAAAACTTGGCGAAAAAGAATTACTTTCTATGGGTATTGTACTTTCTGCTTTTATTACTATGTCGCTTTCTTTCATCACTTCGGAAAATATTTTCGCTTGGGCCTTGCTTCTTTTCATGACCAGAGTCGGCGCGTCGTTTATTGAAGAGATGTCAGACAGTTATTTTTTCAAACATGTAAACGCCTCTGATAGCAATTTAATCGCTTTTTTCAGCAACTTGCGCCCCATGGCTTTTATAGCCGGACCAATGCTAGCTACTCTTTTCTTATTAGTTTTTTCTTTTAATTATATTTTTCTTGGCTTAGGCGTATTTATGCTCTACGGGTTGCGCTTTAGCTTAACGCTTCGGGATACGAAGTAAATCAGAAATTAGAACTCGTGGACATCAGGTGTCCACAGGATACAGAAATTAGAACTCGTGGACATCAGGTGTCCACAGGATAACGCTTCGGGATACGAAGTAGTGGGAAGTTTATAGTTGGTAGTTTGTAGTAATTAGTTTTTTAGGAAATAGGAAATTAGAGAATTTAATTATTCGTCCGCGTAATAAACAATGTTGGAACCTGTTTTCAAAATACTATCGCACTGTGATAGAACCCTGATCTCCCGGATTGTTTTTATTGCTATAAGTAAATACGCCCTTATCTACAAAAGTATATTCATAAGTGCCTCCAGCACCCACGGTTTTTGATTGATTGAAAGAATTATATATCGGGCTGTTAGTGGTATCCGTAGAACCTATACGCATGGCTTTGCCGCCGGAATTATTGATAAGACGAACTGATTTGCCCGCGGGAATTTCGAGGGCACTGGGCACAAACCCCTTGCTGGTGTAATAAATGAGATAAATACCGTCTTTGGTAATTGACGGCAATTTGGTTGCCACTGGCTTGGTTACAACTGTTTCCCCGGTATTTTCCGTTGCCGGTAAAATTGCCTCTTTGTTCAAAGTAGCGCCATCGCCTGCGGGGGTTACTGCTGGCTTATTTTGCCACCATACAAACCCCAGAATGAGCACTATTACAATCCCTCCGATAATCCACCAATTTTTTGAATTTATTTCCATTGTATTTTTATTGTTATTTAATTATTAAGAAATAGCTCTTCGGCTATATTAAATAATTATATCTCTTTATAGCTCATTTCGCCTAGTGAGAAAAATAATATTTTCTTATTAAAGACAGAATTCCTGCAACAAGAAATACGATAACCACATACCCTATCATCAGCTGAACAAAATTATACGGAATATAACGCCATAACCCTAAAATCGCAGCCATCCACCAAGAGGTAAATGAGATAGCACTACCCAACCAAAAAGGCACCCAGTGTTTAGAAAGAAAAACAGCATTTAAGATAATAAATATTATAAGAATTTCCTTAAACCAAAGTTTTTGACTTGTTAATATCCAACTATTAGCTTGGGAAAGATGCCACCATATAAGAGCTATTCCAGAAAGTACAATGAGAGCTGTTCCAACACGAATAACAGTATAGTCGGCATGAAGCAACATCCTTTCACTCACATCCATCGTTCCATCTTTAAATGCTTTCATTATTTGAACCTCGGCAATAGTTGCTCCGCCAACCCCTAAAATAGTTCCCATTACATGAACCATTATTAAAAAAGTGTTTAAATCCATATAAATATATTGTAAAATTAAACCCCCAAAAAAGAAAGGGAAATATTATTACCGCGCTAACTTAATAATGGTTTTTAGAAGTTTTATATTGTCTTTCTTTTTAATGAAACTGCATTAACCGCAACAATAACTGTCGAAAGCGACATGAAAACTGCCGCAACCGCCGGCTCTAAAATAATACCTTTAAAAGCGAATACCCCCGCGGCAAGAGGGATTGCGACTATGTTATATCCAGTTGCCCAAAAAAGATTTTGGATCATTTTTGAATATGTAAATTGCGACAAACGAATGATTTTGGAAATATCCCGCGGATCATTGCGTACTAAAATAATCCCGGCGGACTCAATGGCTACATTCGTGCCCGCGCCGATAGCTATACCAAGGTCGGCTTGAGTAAGCGCTGGAGCATCGTTTACGCCGTCGCCAACCATTGCCACTTTTTGTTTTTGGGATTGCAAAAGCTTCACTTTTTCCGATTTTTGTTCCGGCAATACTTTTGCGAAATATTCGTCTATACCAAGCTCTTCGGCAACCCATTTCGCCACATCTTCCGCGTCTCCGGTAATCATGGCTGTTTTTATACCCATGTCATGCAAAGTTTTAATAGCTTCGCGGGATTCTTCACGTATAATATCAACGAACGCAATCGCGCCTATTACCTTATTGTCTTTTATTACAATATTGATGGTTTTCCCCTGTCTTGCGAGTGTGTCGGTTTCAGTTTTTATAGTGTTAGAAAGCACCATACCACGGTCATAAGAGAGAGATATACTACCGACAAAAACTTCATTACCGTTAATTTCCGCTCGCACACCCTTTCCTGGAATTCTTTGAAAATTTTTTACTTCAAGAATATCCACATTTCTTTTCTTTGCTTCATCTGTTATTGATTTTGCAAGTGGATGTTCGGAATGACTATTTACAGAAGCGGCATACTGCAAAACTTCCACCTCATTTCCTTTAATTTCGGAAATAATTTTATCAACACCGAATTCCCCGCGGGTTAAGGTTCCTGTTTTATCAAAAAGAACGATATCTATGTTGCGCGCCGCTTCAAGCGCAATCCTTCGTTTTACCAAAAAACCGTTTCTGGCGGCTTTTGTTGTTGATATGGAAGCGACGAGTGGAATTGCCAAACCGAGAGCATGAGGACAAGCAACTACGAGTACAGCTACCATACGGCTTATAGCAAATGCTGGGTCCGCAAGAGCAAGCCAGGTGGCAAGTGTGATTCCGCCAGTCACTACCGCAATGATAGTCAAGTAAAAAGCGGCACGATCAGAAAGCATTTGAAGGCGTGATTTTGAACTTTCCGCTTCGGCCACAAGTCTCATAACACCGGCTAAAAAAGTTTCATCTCCGATTTTTGTTACAACCACTTTTAAAGAGCCGTCGCCGTTTGTTGTACCAGCAATAACCGCGTCGCCTATTTTTTTGGACACGGGTTTTGATTCGCCGGTTGCTATGGACTCATTAACATCAGACACTCCGTCGTTAACAACGCCATCTGCGGGAATTCTGCCACCCGGCTTCACAATTACTATGTCGCCTTTTTTGAGTTCCGAAAGCGGCACAATTTCTGTTTTTCCATTCCTTATTACTTCCGCCTGATCTGGTAATAACTTTGATAATTCTTTCAAAGCGCTTTGGGCTCCGGAAACGGCGCGCATCTCAAGCCAATGGCCGAGAAGCATGATAGTAATTAATGTAGCCAATTCCCAATAAAGAGTGTCAGTTCCCCCAGTGAAAGTCATGGCAACGCTGTAAAAATAAGCGACTGAGATTGCAAGCGCTATCAGCGTCATCATGCCTGGTAATTGTGCTTTTAGTTCCCGATACGCGGAACTTATAAATACCCATCCGCCGTAAAAGAAAATAATTGAGGCAAGCGCAAACGGCAGATAATCAGAACCAGGAAAAACCGGCGCTTGAAACCCGATAAGCTTTTGCGCCACATCAGAATACGCCACTATCGGCACAGATAACGCCAAACTGACCCAAAATTTTACTTTAAAAATGTTTGTGGAATGCCCCTTGTGTTTATTGAAATCATTATGTGTTCCGTGAGTATGCGATTTTTCTTTGGTAGGCACGAGTTGCATTCCGCATTCCGGGCACATTCCTGGTTTATCCCGAATAATTTCCGGATGCATTGGACAAGTGTAAACGGTTTTTTCGCCTAAAATTTTGGAATTTAAGCTTGCCGAAACGGTGTCGTGGCAACATAACTTTTCGTTTTTTTCTTCTTCATTTTTAACAGAATGGTTGTGATTCACTGTAATTTTTGGTGTTATATATGATTTATTTCTTTATTCCATTATAAAGAGAAGCAAAAAGCCAAACTGCCAGAAACGCGATTATATTCCAAATAATCAAGCCGGAAATAAATGTTCCGATAGTAAGAATATTCTGCCCCGTGTCTATCCCCATATGTAGTCCATATCTCATGAATCCGGGACGAATACCTGGAAACATGATTACTCCGAAATAGCAAATAGCGTAAACAATACTTATCCATGACGCGCTAACTTTAATAAGATGATTTGTATTTATCATTGTTTTTTAATTAAAAAAAATTATTAATGTTCGACCTTTTAATTTTATTATACCCCGCAAGCACTTCCCGTACTTCCCTTACTGTTTTGTTTCATTTTAGAAACTATCGCTTGATATCCGGAAGCGCTTGAATATTCTTTGCCCAAAATTTCTTTCGGGGTTATAAATTGAGAAATTTTTCCTTTTGATTCCAAATAACTCGCAATAACGGCGTACTGCTCCTTAAACCAAAAAGAATTTATTTTAAGCGCGCTTTCATACATTTCTTTTTCATTCGCACCCTGGGAAACAAGGAGTTCAAGAAATCCCAGCATAGCCATACCGTGGTTACAATCGGGAAAATGCGTTGAATTATCACAACAAGGTCTATAAATATTTTTACTTACACGCTCTACAAGTTTTTGTTGTTCGTCGGTTAAAACAATAAATTTATGTTTGCTGTAATGATCCATTGCATTACCCTTTGCAATTGTCCATCCACCTGTTGAAGCGAATCTTCCCGCGTCTCCATAGCGGGGGTCTGTCATTTCTCCTTTTTCTAAAATATCATTTTTATTTCCAAGACCAAGCGCCCACAATAAATTTAAAATTACTCCCGCATTTTCTGAAGTAATAATAAGATTGCCGTTGCCGGTTCCGTATAAAAGCTGTTTCATCTCTTTGTTAAGCCCGCCTTTTTCCGCGTAAATTTCTTCAAATTTCACTCCGTCAATCACGCCGGCTTGCACCATTTTCGCTCCAAGGTCGCCCCAACGCGCTTTCAATACGACAGTTTCTTCTTTCGGCGCGCCATTCACCGGGAATTCCTCAAAAACTTGTTCTTGGGGGAAACCCCGCCAAACGCCCATTAAAATAATCATTGCGACAAGAATACCTAATGTGTAAATATTTTTAACATTTTCTGTTCTCATTTTTTTCTTTGAGCTAGTTTATAAATTTTAAGCATTTCTTCAATCGCCTTACGTTCTTTGCCTTCTTTTATCTGGTGAAGTACGTGTGTCGAAAGATGATTTTCTAAAACTAACCGCTCAATACCAGAAAGCGCTTCTTTGATGGCACTTGATTGGGTAATAATATCCACGCAATACTTTTCGTTTTCAATCATGGATATTAAACCGTTCATTTGGCCGTGAGCGATTTTCAGACGACGCATCACTTTATTTTTAATTTCAGTTTTCATTTTTTAAGTATACCCCCATGGGGTATACTTGTAAAGAGATTAACAAAAAAACCGCCCATTAAGCGGTTTTTTAGTGTAAATGCTTGAGAATTTATCTTATTAATCTTCAATATTACTATCCCCTTCATCAATACTCTCCACTTCTTTTTTCATCTGTTCTAATTCTTTGCTGGATTCTTCACTTGTTTTTTCTTTCCGTTGTTCTTTCAGTTCTTCTTCTTGTTCCTTCGCATCCTCCAAATCTTCAGTGGCATCTTCTACAGCGTCGAGGCTTTTTTCGGCTTGCTTGGCAAGCTGTGTGGCTCCCTGATAATTTTCACGCCCCAAAAGCTCCTTGGCTTGAGCCAAAAGTCGATTAAACTTTTCAAAGGCTTCTGTGGAAATAGTGGCGCCATCTTCTGCGGCTTCATCCAATATTTCTTGCTTTTCTTTTTCAGCTTCTTTAATTGCCTTTTCAGCTTCTTCTTTATTCTCTATTTCTTCCTCAAGTTGATTCTCTTCTTCCTCTAGAGCCTCTTCCTGCTCCTCTGCTCTGAGTTTCAAGAGTTCTTTTTGTGCTTTCACCTCGCCAAGTTCCTTTACTAATGAATCAACTAGAGTAGTATTGCCAGTCTGTCTTGCTTCGCGAATTTTTGCTTTCAATTCCTTTTCCCTGACCTCGAGGGCGCGCTCTTCTGCTTTAAAGGCCTCTTTAAGTGCGGACTTCGGACCATCAAAATCATCATCGAGTTCTTTGGCAAGTGATCTCACGTCTTGTCCATCGGTTTTTTGATCAGCAAGGATGGCGTTGATTCGCTCAAAGTTAGCCTTGAGTTTTGCCTGAGCCACTTCGAGACCTTTAGCGTCCACGCCTTTCGTTTCCAAAATAACTTTAATTTCCGCTACCCGCTCTGCGGCAAAGGTGATTTGAAGACGAGCTTTTCCCTCGGGATTAAAAGTGAAAAATTCGCGCAGAGATTCGCCAAATGTATCGAGGAAATAGAACGTACTTTCTGGCGTAAGACCAGCCGAAGGAAGTTGTGTCGCTTGATTTTGTGCAAAAACAGGACTGCTCGCAAACAGAATGAGGGCGAACAGTGGTACCAAAAGGGTCTTTTTAATCATGTTTTATAAAAGTTATTATACCACCTTGAACAAAAGACTGCCACATGGGCAGTCTTTTGTTCTGAATACTGCTCTCAGCAGGTATGCCTTTTTCGGAATAGATACCTATGCGTGTCAGTTA
>ERZ1292632.1548-Hain-H43-01um-R2-1548-length-21946-cov-14_pt1 | contig 14751 bp, 9 predicted proteins | sample MGYA00564407_ERZ1292632 | MGnify/ENA primary metagenome ERZ1292632 (study PRJEB36523, sample SAMEA6512637) | groundwater metagenome | collected 2019-01-08 | study: AquaDiva: Metagenomics assemblies of 32 groundwater samples | reverse complement strand
TACAAACAACGCTTTCTCAAAGAATACCCAAGTAAAAAATTTCTAATTTCTAATTTCTAATTTCTAATTACTAATGACTAAGAAAAATAAAAAAAATGGCTTTACCTTAGTGGAAACGCTGGTAGCAATTGCTGTGCTGTTGTTGGCAGTGTCGGCGCCGTTGTCGTTGGCGACCAAAAGTTTAAATTCTTCTGCTTTGTCCAAACAGCAGATTACCGCCAGTTTTTTAGCGCAGGAAGCGATAGAATATATCAGGAATATTCGCGATGAAAATGTTATCAAACATGGCGATTGGCTGCACGCTGACAGTGGCATTCAGAATTGTTTTACCGGCAAATGTATTGTAGATCCAACAATTACTTCTGGCACGGACAACATAAAGAAATGCCAAAGCGGCGTTTGTCCGCTATTGCGCTACCGCGAATCAAATGGCGTTTATAGTTACGATACTGGTGTTGGCACCGATGATTCCATTTTTACCAGAGTAGTGGAAATGACTGATATCATTAATGGCCGCGAGGTCGCGGTTTTTGTAACGATTTCATGGTTAGGACCAGCTACCGTAGTTTATAAAGTTATCGCCCGAGAGAATTTAACTAATTGGCAGTATTAAAATGAAATTTTTAAAAGATAAAAATCGCGGTTTCACTTTGTTGTTCGCGGTTTTGACCGCCAGCGTTTTACTGTCGCTGGCTTTGGCAATTTTCAATCAAATTTATAAATCTTTGCTGTTGTCTTCCGCCAGTAAAGAATCATTAGCCGCTTTTTACGCCGCCGATTCGGGCGTAGAATGCGTTTTCTACTGGGACTTGAAGCATTCGGGTTTTGATTATGGTATTTTTGCCACTTCCAGCGCTTCCATTTTATATAATGGCGGCGAAGGTATCACTTGCAACGGCCGTGATTTTCCCAGCGATTGGAGTGTTGTCAGATTATTGTCTTCAGCGACGACGGAATTCAATTTGTCATTTGTTGGCGGCTCTTTTCCCACTGAAGGTTGCAGTGAGGTGATGGTCAGTAAAGTGGTAAGTGGTGGTAATGTTTTTACCACCGTGGAGTCGCGCGGTTATAATATTTGCGATGCTAGCAGTCCGAGAAAAGTGGAGCGCGCGATTCGCGTTACCTATTAATTTTATGAGCGCGACAAAAGAAATTATTGAACGATTGGAAAAACTAAAAGAGGCGATTGAAAAGTATCGTTATGAATATCATGTGCTTGATAAATCCTCTATTTCGCCCGAGGCGCTGGATTCATTGAAACGCGAATTGGTGGAAATTGAGATAAAAAATCCGGAGCTTGTTACGCCCGATTCGCCGACGCAAAGAGTCGCTGGTGCGCCTCTGCCGGAATTTGAAAAAGTCGCCCATAAAGTGCCGCAGTGGTCTTTTAACGACGCCTTTACTGAAGAAGATATTAGGAATTTTGACGAGAGGGTAAGAAAAAGGTTAAACCTTGAATCTGAAAAAAAGTTTAACCTTGAATATGTCTGTGAATTAAAAATTGACGGCTTAAAAATTGTTTTGGAATATGAAAAGGGAATTTTGGTGCGGGCGGCGACGCGTGGTGACGGTAAAGTGGGCGAGAATGTTACTCAAAATATTCGGACGATTGAATCGGTGCCGTTGAAGCTCCGGCGCCCCGCCGCTCTGATTGTGGAAGGCGAGGTTTGGTTGGCAAAAAGCCAATTTCAAAAATTGAACGCCAAACAAAAAAAGCAAGGCGAACCGGAATTTGCCAATCCGCGCAATATCGCCGCCGGCTCCATTCGCCAACTAGACCCGAAAATCACGGCGGCGCGGCAACTGGATGTTTTTGTTTATGATTTAGCCAGTAGCGGCGAGCCGCTCCCGCCAACTCAATTTGAAGAATTAAAATACCTGGAAGAATTAGGTTTCAAGGTTAATAAGCACCGCCAGCTTTGTCGCAACATTGAAGAGGTGATTGGCTTTTGGCGAGAATGGCAAAAACGCGCGTCCAAAGAAGACTATTTGATTGACGGCGTGGTAGTTAAAATCAATGAAAGAAAATTACAGGAGGCGCTCGGCTATACCGGCAAAGCTCCACGGTGGGGTATTGCTTTCAAATTTCCCGCCGAGCAGGTGACAACGGTGGTGGAAGATATTATTTTCCAAGTTGGGCGGACTGGTGTCATTACGCCGGTGGCGAGTTTACGACCGGTTTCGGTTGCCGGTTCGGTGGTCTCGCGGGCGACGCTTCACAATGAAGATGAAATCAAACGCTTGGATGTGCGCATTGGCGACACGGTGATTTTACAAAAAGCCGGCGATGTTATTCCTGATATTGTCCAAGTGGTCAAAGAATTGCGGACAGAAAAAAGCCACTCTTTTCTTTGGCCAAAAAAAATTATTGAGTGTGGCGGTAACGGTAAAATTGAGCGGATTAAAGGCGAGTCGGCTTGGCGTTGCGTTGACAAAAATTCTTTTATCATTCAAAAACGGCGATTTTATCATTTCGTTTCCAAACATTGTTTTGATATTGAAGCGCTGGGTCCCAAAAAGATTGATTTGCTTTTGGCGCACGGTTTGATTTCTTCCTATGCTGACATTTTTTCGTTGAAGCGCGGCGATGTTTTGGTTTTGCCGCGTTTTGCCGAAAAATCCGCCGATAATTTACTGGAAGCAATTGAGCAGGCCAAAAAAGTGTCGTTGCCGAAATTTCTCGCGGCGCTCTCCATTCCGCAGGTGGGTGAAGAAACAGCCATTGATTTAGCTAATCATTTTAAAAATTTTGAAAAAATCGCCGCTGGCAGTTTTGAACAATTAGAAAAAATCAATGGCGTTGGACCGATCGTCGCGAAATCCATCGTGGATTGGTTTAAAGACAAAGAAAATAAAAAATTGGTGAGTAATTTGCTGAAGCAAGTAACTATTGAAAAATTTGTTCCAGAGGTGTCAGCTGGCGGACCTTTGGTTGGCAAAACTTTCGTTCTAACCGGCACTTTGAAATCGTTAGACCGGGAAACTGCCAAGCAAAAAATCCGCGAGCGCGGCGGCGCCGTCTCTGAAACAGTCTCCAAAAAAACCAGTTTTGTGGTGGTGGGCGACGACCCCGGTTCCAAAGCCGCCCGTGCCGCCGCGCTCGGCGTTCCCCAACTCTCCGAATCCGAATTTCTGAAACTCATTGGTTGATTTTTTTATTTATCCCAAATTTCTCTAAATATTTGTCATACACTAACTTTATGCTATCGCTGTGAGTTAGTGTATAGGGATATTTTACAAATAAGATTGCGGTAATTCTTTTTCCTTTCCTGTTGGAAGATTACACGATTGGTCATTTTTTATCAACATCAACTGCGTTTGGTGTTTTTGCCTATTGGCGGTAAAATATTCCTATGGACAAACAAAGGGCGAATATAATTTGGTTTAAGGGTTTAGGCATTGAAGATGTGCCACTGGTCGGCGGCAAAAACGCGGCGCTGGGCGAGATGTTTGCCAACTTAACCAAGCTTGGTATTAATGTGCCCAATGGTTTTGCCATTACCGCTCGGGCTTACAACAATTTTTTGGATAAAGCCGGCATTCGGATTGGTATGGAAAAAATTTTGAAGGATTTGGACACTGGCAATATGCGTGCGCTTCAAAAAGCTGGCAAGAAAGTTCGCAAGCTAATTTTGAAAAGCAGTTTGCCGAAAGATTTGGAATACGAGATTGCTGGAGCCTACGAAGAATTGGGCAAGCAATTTGGCACCAAAACGCCGGATGTGGCGGTGCGTTCGTCGGCCACTGCCGAAGATTTACCCGATTCCAGTTTTGCCGGTCAGCAGGAAACCTATTTAAATATTGTTGGCGCCAAAGATTTGCTCTACGCTGTCAGAAAATGTATCGCTTCATTATTTACGGACAGGGCGATTTCTTATCGGCAAGACCGCGGCTTCTCGCACACGGCGGTCGCTTTATCGGTGGGCGTGCAAAAGATGGCACGGGCCGATAAAGGCACATCGGGCGTGGCTTTTTCTATTGATACCGAGACCGGTTTTGACAAGGTGGTGGTTATCAACGCGTCTTATGGTTTAGGTGAAATGATTGTTCAAGGCAAAGTGACACCGGATGAATTCGTGGTGTTCAAGCCGACTCTGGCCGAAGCCTGCCTGCCGGCAGGCAGGGTAATGCGTCCAATTATTGCTCGCGACATTGGCGTTAAAGATGTGAAAATGATTTATAGCAAGCGAGAAACAGAAATTGTTAAAACTTCACCGGCCGAGCGCGCGGTTTTGTGTTTGTCCGACGATGAGATTTTAAAGCTAGCCGATTGGGTGGTAAAAATTGAAAAATATTTTTCCGATAAAAAAGGTCATTACCAGCCGATGGATATTGAGTGGGCGAAAGACGGCGTTTCGGGACAATTATTCATTGTCCAAGCTCGGCCGGAAACGGTCCAGGCAAACCGCGACAAAGCGCTTTACATTGAATATCGTTTGAAGGAAAAAGGTAAAGTGTTGGTGACCGGAACGGCGGTTGGCTCAAAAATTTCCAGCGGCAAGGTGCGGGTGATTCGCGATGTGAAAAATATCGGTCGATTTCAAAAGGGTGAAGTTTTGGTAACGGAAATTACCGACCCCGATTGGGAGCCGATTATGAAAATTGCCAGCGCTATTGTGACTGACAAAGGCGGTCGCACCAGCCACGCGGCTATCGTGTCGCGCGAGCTTGGAATTACTTGCATTGTCGGCGCCGCGAATGCCACCAAGGTTTTGCGCGACGACGCCGAAGTGACGGTGGATTCATCGGGCAGTGTTGGCGCGGTTTATGAAGGCAACTTGCCGTTTGAAAAAATTGAGCACCGTTTGGACAAAATTCCAGAGACCAAAACCAAAATTATGGTAAATATTGGTTCACCCGACGAGGCTTTTGAAAAATGGCAATTGCCGGTTAAGGGTGTTGGTTTGGGGCGGTTGGAATTTATTATCACCGAACATATTAAAATTCACCCGAACGCTTTGATTGATTATGAAAAATTGAAAGCTGATACTGGTAATGCCGAAAAGCAAGCAATTGTTAAAGAAATAGACAAATTAACGGCGGGCTATACTAATAAGACCGAATTTTATGTCAGCGAATTGGCCGAAGGCATTGCCAAAATTGCCGCCGCTTTTTATCCCAATGAAGTGATTATCCGCTTTTCCGATTTTAAGACCAACGAATATCGGACTTTGGTTGGCGGGGCGCTTTACGAGCCGGCCGAAGAAAACCCAATGCTCGGTTGGCGCGGCGCTTCGCGTTACTATGACCCCAAATTTAAAGAGGCGTTTGGTTTGGAATGTCGCGCGATGAAAAAAGTCCGTGAGGAAATCGGTTTGAAAAATGTGGCCGCTCTGATTCCCTTTTGTCGGACGCCGGAGGAAGGTAAATTGGTTTTGGAGGCGATGAAAGGAAACGGCTTGGAGCGCGGCAGTAATGGTCTGAAAGTTTATATCATGTGCGAAATTCCTTCCAACATTCTTTTGGCCGATGAGTTTCTGGAAATTTGCGACGGGATGTCCATCGGTTCCAATGATTTGACCCAACTGACGCTTGGTTTGGATCGCGACTCGGGCATTGTCGCTAAAATTGCCAACGAGAAAAATCCCGCGGTAAAAAAACTGATTGTTGAAATTATTAAAAAATGTCACGACAAAAACAAATACATTGGTATTTGCGGCCAAGCGCCATCCGATTTTCCCGACTTCGCCGAGTTTCTGGTGGAGCAGGGGATTGATAGCATATCGTTAAACTCGGATACAATTATCAAGACCTTGGAATTGGTGGCGACGAAGGAAAGGCAGCTTGGCAAGTAGTTATTTTCCCTGTAATTTATAAAAACGGGCGAGTGGCGGAACTGGCAGACGCGCACGGTTCAGGGCCGTGTTGGAGTAATCCAGTGCGGGTTCAAGTCCCGCCTCGCCCATTGACAAAAGTAGAGTAATCTGCTATGCTCTTGGCAGATTGAATATCGGAAAATTTGACAAGTTTCCAGCGCGGTTGCGCTGGAAATGCTAAACGGCAAGTCGGATTTGAGTCCGGTGTTCGCAGTAAATTGAAAGTAAATGAAAACTTATACATTCGCCGGTGGTTCGGTTACCCCCGGTTTCGTCCTTTCTGAAAATGAGGGGGGTGAAATGTTGCTCGCCCTTGGCGAGTACGGCAGGGGTTCGTGGCTGACAAACATTCCCCTGAACAGCAATCCGGAGAATCGCCCCGAGGTGAGCGGCAACATGGTGACGGACACTTTCCTGCTCAATGTCGGTGGTGACCAACGACCCTTCTTCGTTATGTTGAGGGATCGTGGCCAGAACAATGGCTCTTGCCTGATCCGTCTTCTCACTGTCGGTGAGAGCGGCGAAGGCAACGGCTTTGTCCAGCGGATTTCTGGTTTCCGGTCCAGGGAGTTAGTTAGTGGCCACGGTCGGAACAATGGGATTGTTTCCACCAACGGAACCTGGTCCGATTCAGTTTGGGTCGTTCACGAAGGTGAGCTCCTGCGAGTTCAACTTGCGGGGTGTGACAAGGCCTTCGCCGTTCGAGTCAAGAACAGCGAACCCACGGTGGAGCCGTGGGTCAACCGTGAATCCCAACAACGGCCGGTTGAGTCTAAAACCGAACCGAAGTCAGTTCCGGTTTCCGGTAATAGCAATGGAGGTCGACACGGGGGCAATCCCCACCAGACCTGGCGAGCCCTCAAGGGCTCGCATGTGGTGTCGGTGATGGAGTGGAATCCTGGCATCAACGACGCGCCACAGCCACTACCGAAAATCGAACTTGACGCGGAAATCGCCAAACTCGGTAGGGACCGAGTGGCGAAGAAGGCCAAGTATCATAGGCAGTCGGTGGCGGCCTAGACCGCACGCAATCTCACATCCCTCCCCACGCCTGGGGAGGGATTTTTGTTTACAAAAAATTACAAAAGACGACGAAAAGAACAAATTTTAAAAATTCTAGGTGGGGGCGTGCCAAATTGCGAAGTTTGACGAAGCAATTTGGGGTTAAGGAATTTTTAAAATTTAGTTCTTGGAGTCGTCAAGGTTTCTGTGCTACCATAGCGACACTATGGGCATTTTTTCCAAGATTTTTGGCGATGAAAATGAAAAAACCTTAAAGGCAATTCAGCCGTTGGTAGCAAAAATCAACGCTTTGGAGTCGGAGTATGAAAAACTTTCGGCGGAAAATTTGCGCGCTAAAACGGCGGAATTTAAAAAACGACTTGCCCCGCTAACCGGCGGGGTTGGCGGCGAAACCTTAGATGACATTTTACCGGAAGCTTTCGCGGCGGTTCGCGAGTCAGCCAAGCGAACTTTGGGCCAACGGCATTTTGATGTTCAATTAACCGGCGGCGTGATTTTGCACCGAGGTGGTATTGCCGAAATGAAAACTGGTGAAGGTAAAACTTTGGTTGCCACTTTGCCTGTCTATCTGAATGCCTTGGAAGGCAAAGGCATACACATTGTTACCGTTAACGATTATCTTTCCCGCCGCGACGCCGTTTGGATGGGACAGATTTATGATTATCTCGGACTTTCAGTGGGGGTAATAAATCACGAATTAAGTTTTTTTTATGACCCGACACACACAGAAGCGGATAAAACTCGTGATGAACTTGGGTCGTTCAAAGTCGTTCACGAATTTTTGCGGCCGGTGACGCGGCGCGAGGCTTATCAAGCCGACATTACTTACGGCACCAATAATGAATTCGGTTTTGATTATTTGCGCGATAATTTGGAATATGAGTCCAGCGTTTTGCGTCAAAGGGATTACCATTTTGCCATCGTTGACGAAATTGATTCTATTTTAATTGACGAAGCGCGGACGCCATTGATTATTTCCGCGCCGACCAGCGAGTCGGAAGATTTGTATCGCAAGTTCGCGACCATTGCCCGAACGCTTATCAAGGAGAAAGATTTTACCGTGGACGAAAAATTCCGCTCCATTGCTATGACCCAAGAGGGTATTGACCGAGTGGAAAAATCTTTGAATGTGGGAAATATTTACACCGAGGGCGGGATGAAATTCGTCCATCATTTGGAAACAGCGGTGCGGGCCGAAGCGCTTTTTCATAAAGATAAAGAGTATGTCGTCAAGAATAACGAAATTATAATCGTGGACGAATTTACTGGCCGATTACAGCCGGGCCGGCGTTGGAGTGAGGGCTTGCATCAGGCGATTGAAGCCAAAGAGGGCGTTCAGGTTCAAAAAGAATCACGGACTTTCGCCAGCATCACTTTCCAAAATTATTTCCGGCTTTACAAAAAACTTTCCGGTATGACCGGCACGGCGGCGACTTCCAAAGAAGAATTTTCGAAGGTTTATGGTTTGAATGTAACTTCCATTCCCACCAATCAGTTGATGATTCGGCGCGATTTGAATGATGTGATTTTCAAAACCGAGCACGGCAAATTTACCGCTTTGGCGCGACGAATAAAAGAGTTGAATAAAAACGGCCAACCGGTTTTGGTCGGCACGGTTTCCATTGAAAAAAACGAGGTGCTGTCGCAATACCTGCAAAGAGCCGGCGTCAAACACGAAATTTTAAACGCCAAAAATCACGAACGGGAAGGTGAAATTATTGCCCAAGCCGGCCGGCAGGGCGCGGTAACTATCGCTACCAATATGGCCGGCCGAGGCGTGGACATCAAGCTTGGCGGCAACCCGGCTTCAGCCGACTTAATGCAAGTTGTGCGCGAAGCCGGCGGTTTGGCGGTGTTGGGAACGGAACGGCACGAAGCGCGGCGCATTGACAACCAATTGCGCGGCCGTTCCGGCCGGCAAGGCGACCCGGGCGAAACGCAATTTTTCGTTTCCTTGGAAGATAATTTAATGAGGATTTTTGCCGTGGACACCATTAAAAAAGTGATGGGCTTTTTGAAAGTGGCTGAAGATGAGCCGATTGAAAACGGTCTGATTACCAAATCACTGGAAACCGCCCAGACGAAAATTGAAGGTTTTAATTTTGACGCCCGCAAACATGTTTTGGAATATGATGATGTTTTGAATCATCAACGCAAGACAATTTATGACCGCCGGCGAAAAATTTTAACCGGCGAACTTGAAGCGGTGGACGAATATCTAGAAAATCTGGCAACTTGGGAGCTCAACTCCCAAGTGGCAGAAAAAGGGCTGGAGAAATCGATTGCGGATAAAAAAACTGCCCTCGGTGAAAATTTTTATCCGGCAATGAAGCGAGTGATTTTACAAACCATTGATATGTTCTGGGTGGAGCATTTGGAATTGATGGATTACACTCGCTCGTCGGTCAATTTGCGGGCTTACGGTCAGCGCGACCCGTTGGTGGAATACAAGCGCGAGGGTTTGCGATTGTTCAAAGAAATGGAAGAAGCGGCGCGGACGCAAATAGCGCGGCTAATTCCCAATCTCGCTGTTGGCGCCGCTGGTTCGACTTCGCTCACCACTGAGCAAAAAAACTTGCGGGAAGTGGAACGCAAGGCCCAAGAAATCGGGAATGTAACAAAATCTGCCGGCGGTGATAAAAAATCGATTGGCAGAAACGACCCTTGCTGGTGCGGCTCAGGCAAAAAGTTCAAGAAGTGTCATGGAAAATCCTAGATCTGATCTAGTAAGACATCAAATGAAAATCAAAAAGAAAATTTAGTTCTTGGAGTCGTTCCGCGATTTAAGGTAAAATAAGAGTAATGGACCCTCGCTTGCTTATAACCAACACCGGTTTTCTGATTGCCATCGCGGCCGCGCTCGGTCTCGGGGTTTATGTTTTGTTCTTGGATTGGCGCAAGTCTGTTCGCTTTTTGTTTTTATTTGCCTCTCTTTCGATGATTATCGCCGTCATCGCTCATTTGGCTGGTACCAACGCTATTGATGCGGAAGAATCGCGGCAAGCTTTTCTTTGGACATTGGCGCTCATTCCGGCGGCTGTTTTTCTTACTCATTGGGGTTTGATTTTGATTGGTAGAAATTATGAGAAGCGGCGAGTGCTCGTTGTAATTTACTCTACAGGTATTGTCTTGGTAACTTTTTTCTTGCTTTTTCCAGCCACTTTTCTTTTACCATCAGCGCCAGCTGGTTATTTGCCAAACTTTTATCAACCGGGCGCTTTCTCCGTGGTTTTCTGGTTTTACCTTTCGCTGGTTGTTTTATATATTTCATACCAACTGCTTACTGCCTACAAAGTAGCTGACTTGGCCACCAAAGATAAAGTCAAACATTTTTTTGTCGTTAAGCATTTTTTGGTTTTTCTTTTTTTGGCTTTTATTATTACCGGAGTGATTGAATTGGCGGTTTTTGTCGCTAATTCGGCCGCTGAAAATTTGCCGACAATTTCTCCATTAGCAATTTACGGAGTTTTTGGTTTGGTAATCGCCGGTTTAGCAATGTCTTTTTGGCGGCGCGCGCAACTGACCGACACCTTAAAGTATGAATTTATCGCCGTGGTTACCCACAAGTTGCGCGCGCCGCTGACTTATATCAAGTGGTCGCTTGGCGAATGGCCCAATGCCCGGCAGGATTCGGACAAAACGAAAATCATTGAACAAATTGGCGGCGCCAATAAACGGTTGACTGAACTTTCTGATGTGCTGATGGGTTTGGTAAAAATTGACGCCGGCGATTATCAATATAATTTTGAAAAAAGAGATTTGGCTCGGTTCACGGATGATGCCCTGGAAGGTCTTTTCCAACGGATTAAAGATAAGGGCATTAATTTGGTGAAAAATTACGAGAGCGGTTTGCCGGAAGCGGCGTTGGACGAAAAGCGTTTTCGCTTTGCTTTGCAAGTGATTGTGGAAAACGCCGTCAATTACACCAAACGCGATGGGGCGATTGAAGTGAAATTGGCGCGTGACAGCCGCCTCGCTTCAATTTTAATTTCAATCAAAGACATTGGCATTGGTATTACCAAAGAAGAATTGCCTCATTTGTTTTCCAAATTTTATCGCGCTGGCCGAGCGCGAACGGCTGACAGCGAAGGCATGGGCATCGGTTTATATATGGTCAAAAAAATCGTGGAGCGGCACAACGGAAAAATCTGGGCCGAATCGGCCGGCCTTGACCACGGCGCCACTTTCTTTATCCGTTTGCCCGCGAGCATTTGATGATATAAAGTTTCCAGCCCGATGCTATTTTTTTAAATTTTGCTATGATTTAACAAGTGGCAGTTCGTCTGCCGAAAAAACAACAAGTTCCTTAACAAAAGGAGTCATATGAACCGACCTATTATCCAGGGCGGTATGGGGGTCTACATATCGACCCCTTTCCTTGCCCGTACCTGTTCTCTTTGTCCCGATGTTCTCGGCACTGTTTCTTGTGTTGCCTCGGAACGGGTTTTGGCCCGCATTCTTCAGTCGGGTGACCCGGGCGGCCATTTCCAGCGAGCGCTTGAGCACTTTCCGTTCCCGGGAGTAGCCGAACGAATTATCAAGCAATATTTCGTTGATGGCGGTATTCCCGCGAATCAGAAATTCAAGCCGGTACCAGCCTTCAACTTACAACCACACCATGACCTGATTGAGCTTACGGTTGCGGCTAGTTTCGTTTTTGTTTGGCTCGCGAAAGAAGGACAGACTGGCCCAATCAGCATGAACCTTCTTGAGAAAATTCAAATACCTCTCATCTATCAAATCTTCGGGGCGATGCTCGCCGGTGTTGATTGCGTAACAATGGGAGCAGGGATTACGCTCCAGATTCCAGGAGTGCTTGACGCTCTCTCAAAAGGAGAGTCGCCGAGCTATCGTGTTTTGGTTCAAGGCAGTAAAGAGGGAACTGAAACAATTAGTTTTAATCCGCACAACTTCTTCGGGGCGAAGCTTCCAGAAATGAATCGTCCGGATTTTCTACCTATTGTTTCAACGCATGTGTTGGCGGAACTTATGACCAAGCGTCTGCCGGCGGGAAGTATTCAAGGATTTGTTATTGAACAGCCGATTGCCGGTGGTCACAATGCGCCACCGCGCGGCCAGTTGGTACTTGACGGTAAAGGCGAGCCTGTCTATGGTCCGCGCGATGAAGTGGCGTTTGATAAACTTCGCGACCTCGGTATTCCATTCTGGATTGGCGGTGGGTTTGCGTCACCCGAAGGCCTTGCGAAAGCGCGAGCACTCGGCGCCGTGGGTATTCAAGCGGGTTCCATTTTCGCGCTCTGCGAAGATTCCGGTATGAGCTCTTTTTTCCGAAAGGAAATAAGGCGTCTTGGTTATCGCGGTGAGCTTGTGATTCGCACGGACCCTGAGGCATCACCGACCGGATTCCCATTCAAAGTGGTTCAATTGCCAGGTACGCAATCCGACCCCGCGGTTTATGAGGCACGAGAGCGCGTTTGCGATTTGTGCGCGCTTATTATTCCGTATCAGCGAGATGACGGAACAGTCGGTTTTCGATGCTCGGGCGAGCCTGTTGATAACTACCTGCGCAAAGGCGGGAAATTGAAAAACACGCTCGGTGCGCATTGTTTATGCAATGGTCTCCTCTCGGCAGCAGGATTCGGTAATCCGGATGAATTGCCGATATTCACGCTTGGGGATGATGTGGGTTTTCTGCGTCACCTCATGTCGGATGAGCATAGTTCTTACATGGCAAAAGATGCGTTCGCGTATCTTTTGCGACAACTGTCTCAATCGCCATAAACGGCGAAGCAACCGCCCCGATGTACATCGGGGTGGTTTTTATTGTTAAAATTTGGATTTTTTCTTAACTGATTTTATGCTATCATAAATAAACTTTGGAAAAACAAAATATCAAAATCGGTTTATTGGCAATCTGGAAATTCGCCCGGCCGTTCAAAAAACAATTGACAATTTTAATGGTTCTCGGCATTATTTCCGCCGTTGCCAATGGTTTCGTGCCTTTCATTACTGGCCGATTTTTTGACGCGCTTATCAATGTATCGCAACAAAAAACCACCGTATTCGGCTCGTTGCCGCTTTGGGGTTTGTTTTTGGCAATTTGGGCGATTATTCAACTTGTCGCTAATAATGTGGATTGGGTAATGGATCGCTTGCGCCGAAAAATAGACACGCGCATCCATTTCAATATCCAAACCGAGGGCTTTATTCATTTTTTCAAATTGCCGTTATCTTTTCACAAAAACACCCACATCAGCGGTGATTTGCAAAAATTAAGCAATGCTGGTTGGCGGGTTTCTAATATCGTCCAAGTTATCGCCGATTTCGCGCCCCAATTTTTAAGCATTTTAATCGGCATCACTTTAGCGGCCAGTATTAATTTTTTGCTGGCGGAAATTTTACTCATCGGTGTTTTATGTTATCTATTACTGCTAATTAGAATTCTTTGGCCAGTCGCCAAAATTGATTGGGCGGCACATCGCGCTTGGAACGAGGGCTGGGACGATTCGGCGGCAGCGGTGCTTCAAATTGAAAGCGTCAAGCAGGCGGCGGCGGAAGAATATGAGTCAAAAAAAGTTAATCGGGCGTTACTCGGCAAGACCTTCAGTTTGTGGTACAAACTTCAAATCATCTGGAGCAATGTCAGTTTTTTTCAAAGATTAATCGTTTTTGCCACCCAACTGACGGTTTTCATTTTTTCCGTTCAATTTGTCGCCAACGGCGTTATCACGGTTGGTGAATTGGTGGCCTTGAACGGTTACGCGCTGATGTTTTTCGGGCCATTCGTGATGCTCGGTTTTAGCTGGCAGACGATTCAAAACGGCATCAGTTCGGCGGCGCAAGCGGACGAAATTTTTCGCCAACCCATTGAAAATTATACGCCAGTTGGCGCGGCGCCATTGGCGCCGCTAAAAGGCGAAGTGAAATTTGAGAAAGTTTGTTTCAGTTATGGGACCAATCAACCCCAAGTGCTTGACACTCTTTCTTTTTCTGTCCAACCAGGACAAATCATTGCTTTCGTCGGCGAATCGGGTGTTGGTAAAAGTACCGCCATCTCGCTGATTTCTGGTTACAATTTTCCGACCGAAGGGCAAGTGCTGATAGATGGCGTTAATACGCGAAAATTCAATCTGACAAATTTAAGACAGCAAATTGCCGTTGTGCCGCAGGAAGTGGCTTTGTTCAACGATACCATCAAAGCCAACATTCGCTATGGCTCGTTTGGCGCGTCTGATGAAAAAGTTTTTATGGCGGCGCAGGAAGCTCACATTGAAGAATTTGTGAATACTTTACCGGATAAATACGAGACGACGGTCGGTGAAAGAGGAATAAAGCTTTCAGTCGGTCAAAAACAGCGAGTGTCAATCGCTCGGGCGATTTTGCGCGAACCGGCGATTTTGATTTTAGACGAACCGACTAGCGCTTTGGACGCCAAGACCGAAAAAATTGTCACTGAAGCGCTGGAAAAATTAATGGCGGGAAGGACAACTTTCATTATCGCCCACCGTTTGTCCACCGTTCGCAAAGCCAATACGATTCTAGTTTTTGACAAAGGCAAAATCGTGGAGCAGGGCACTCACCAAGAGCTCATCGCCAAAGCAGGCGGCGTTTACCGCCACCTCTACGAATATCAGATCGGTCTGCATTAGAAATAAAAGTTTGAAAATATGTTTGACGCTTCGTTTGGTATTATTCCAATTTGGAACGATGGTGGCACTCGCCGGTTTCTTTTGGTGCGGAGCCTAAAGACGCAAGAATGGACTTTCCCCAAGGGCCACAAAAATGAAGGCGAAACCGGCGAGCAAGCGGCGCTCCGCGAGCTTGCCGAAGAAACCGGCCTTCGTGATGTCTCGGTCATCCCCAACTTATCTTTTGCCGATTCTTATGATTTTGAACGAGCTGGCGAAAAAATACAAAGCAATGACTTACATAGACGACGCTCACGCTACGG
>ERZ1292632.2619-Hain-H43-01um-R2-2619-length-14759-cov-8_pt1 | contig 14759 bp, 17 predicted proteins | sample MGYA00564407_ERZ1292632 | MGnify/ENA primary metagenome ERZ1292632 (study PRJEB36523, sample SAMEA6512637) | groundwater metagenome | collected 2019-01-08 | study: AquaDiva: Metagenomics assemblies of 32 groundwater samples | reverse complement strand
CTGTGATTAGAAATTATTATAAATCTAATTTTCATTAACTTTTCATGGTAGAGCATCAAAGAATCGATTTCAGAGATCAAATATCAAGAAATAAAATAAAAAGCTTCTTTTTGATAGTTGTAATTTTTATTGTGTTTTTGATTTTGGGATATGTTATAAGCATGGCTTCGTCTCCTGATTCTTTTTTTATTATAATGATTCTTTCAATAATTATCTCGATTCTTTATGTTTGGATTTCATATTACAATTCTGCTAAGATTGCAATAGCAAGCGTTGGAGCAAAAGAAGCTTCAAGAACCAATCACAGAGAGTATTATAACTTAGTTGAAGGATTAACAATTGCTTCAGGCTTGCCAATGCCCAAACTTTACATTATGCCTTCTAATAACATTAATGCGTTTGCTTCCGGAAGAGACCCTAATCACGCTGTTGTTTGTGTGACGGAAGGAGCTTTGAATAAGCTTGATAAAAAAGAGCTTGAAGGAGTTCTTGCCCATGAATTAGGTCATATTGCGTCTTATGACATGAGATACATGACTCTTGTAGCAGTGATGGTTGGAATGATTGCAATAATTTCTGAAATATTTTTAAGAAGCTTATGGTTTAAAAGCGGAGATGGTGACAATAAAGGCCACGCTATTTTTATAATAATTGGAATTGTTCTCGCAATTCTGGCGCCAATAGCTGTTTGGTTGGTTCAGATGTCAATTTCAAGAAAAAGAGAATACACTGCAGACGCATCTGCTGTTAAATTCACAAGATATCCTCAAGGGTTAATCGGAGCTTTGAAAAAAATTCGTAAAGAAAATCAGCCTGAAAAAAAAGCAAGCAAAGCAACAGCCCATATGTTTTTCACAAATCCATTCAGAAATCTAAGCTCAAGCCACCCTCCTCTGGAAAAAAGAATTGAAGTTTTGGAAAAAATGTAAATCTTATAAACCTCTTTTCATTTCTTAATTGATGGGATTAATCAGAGGTGGTTTATCAGTTATTGTAAGCGTCATATTTTTTGTTTTGTTATTATCTACCAACATTTTGATGACTCTAAATTCTTCACTTGAATACGATACTCTAAAATTCAATCTAAGAGATGTTTTAAAGGAAAAGGCAGGAGAGCAAATCAACTACTCACAAATAGTAGACAAAGACATTAGCCAGCTTCAAAATTATTGTAAAAATAGCTCTTTTTATTCAACTAAAGAAAATGACTATAATCTGGTGATAAATATAAGTTGTGCCAGCATAAATGCGGGAAAAGAGACCATTGTTGACGAATTTATTAATGATGTAGTGGAGCAGCTTTATTACGCAGAATACAGCTGCAATTTTGTGAGTTGCTTGCAAGAAAAGGAAAATGTTTTCTTTTTAGTGTCAAATCAATTTCATGAAGATGTTCAGTCAAAGCTCTATTTTCTAATTATTATTCTTATAATATCTTTTGCAGGAATTTTTCTGCTGGCTCAAAAAAAGCATAATGCATTTATTATTGGCGGAATTTTGATTATAATTTCAGCACTGCCATTCATAAAACTAGATTCTCTTTTTTCATTTGTCGGCAATTCCTTTCTCGCAATAATAAATGTTTTTTTCTCTGAATCATACAGTATTTTCATAAAAATGTTAATTCTAGGTTTGATTGTTTTGGCAATAGGAATAATCTTAAAATTCTTCAATATTGGATTCAAAATATCAGGTTTAATTGAAAAATTCAAAACAAAATTCTCAAAAGAAGAAGTCAAGGAAGTTGAGAAATCAAAAATCCAGAAGCCTGATAAAGATGTTAAGAAAAAGAAGTCTTAATCTAATCATTCAAATCCAAATTATAAATTGCCTGAATTTCCTGATCACTCAAGCTTCTGCTGAATATCATGACTTCGTCGATTGTGCCGTTGGCGGTCCAGTCTCCAAAAGCTCCAGAATAATAGCCAATTATTAAGTTATAACCCGTGCTGTCACCAGCTACAGGAGCAAATATTGATTGGCCTTCAAAATTTCCATTTGTGTAAATTCTCTTCGTTGATCCAGTTGAGTTTATATGCTGGCTTGCAGCAACTTGAATCCACTGGCCTGCTGAATGCGGGCTGCTTGCTGAGTAAGCCTGCTGGAAATTAACGCTAAATACAGGAAAAAAACTTGTTGGGTTTATGCCCTGAGCAAGCATCCCATACCCTTCTCCTGATGGGTCAAAAATATTTTTTTTATCCATTATTGGTCTAAGTGTTGAAGAATCCTGAATATTTATCCAAGCTATTATTGTCATATTTTTCTGCTCTAGCTGGAGAGAGGCGCTGTCTTGGATTTCTATTCTTTCTGGTGTTTGGTCAAACTTATATCCTTGCCCGAATCTTCCTTGAGCTAAAGTTGCTCCTGCCATGGGTGTTCCATCATTCAGCCCCATTTCGTCATTGGCATTTCCTTCAAATCTCCACCATGAAACAAGGCCATTCGTGTTTTTTACCGCGTCTTTTGAAGAAAATTCAATCGTGTCTTTGACTTCCTGTACTGCAGTTGATGTTCCTTGCTTTATTATTGGAGCAACTCCTACTGATTTTACTATTCCAACATAATTCAAAGAAATTGTCTTTTGCTCAAGCTCTGAAAGAGTTGCTGTGCTGTCAATTATCTGGCTGTTTGTTCCGTCAGAAATAACAAATCTAAATCCTGAAAGCTCCCCCTGTCCGGGATTTCTTTTGACAGTCACGTCAATAGAATTTTGGCTTACAACTGCTTTTTCAAGCTCTATGTTTATTGTGAATTTGTCTAAAGTTATCTGCTCTGCTCCTGTGTCTATAACATTCCTTACTACTCCCCAAACCACAAGAATGGCAACTATAACAAGAAGAATAATTATGAGAGTTGCTATGACTTCTGACATGCCTCTCTTTTCTTTTAGCGCAAGGCCTCTTTCCATCTTTATTGCAATGTTTTGATATTTATAAATATTTATCAGGTTTTTATTATTTAAACATTAACAGAAAATTGTAAAAAATGATATATGTGAAGAATAAATTATTATTAAGGCTTATTGACAGGCAACACTTTCCATTAACCTTCCTTTGAGATTCATTAACTTTATTTTAATGTCTCTTATTAATTTCTCTGCCTTTCAAGGAATCTTTTTATGAACTTATCCTGTGCAGACGTGTCACTTATCCCTCTTAAAGCATAGAAAAATGTTCCTGCTGATGTCTGCTTTTCTGTTTTTATGCTTAATGGCAGTTTTTCTTTTAATTCAGGGCTGAGGAGTATTTCTCCATTGGATATTGTTGCTATTCTTTTTGCGTTTGTCATTAATCCTCCCATAGCCATGAATTTCAGAATTCCCTGCTCTTCTTTTGCCACAATTTCTCCATAGCTCAATGAAACTCCAAAATCTATTTTTTGCTTGAATAATTTGTTGTGTTGTTTTAACACATCAATTGCTCTTTCAGCTGTTTTTATAGCTGTTTCTTCATTCTTGAATGTTCTTGTCTTCACAGGTGCCCATATAAAAAATAAGCTTCCTTGGTTTTCATAAGTGGCTGCTTTTGTGCTTTCAGCCACGTCAATTATTTTCTGCAGCGTTTCATCAACATTGTTTTTGTTTGATTCAATTTCTATCTGATTTTTTGTTTTTATGCAAAGTATTGTCGCACTTTGTTTTTCTCCTTGTATTGAAAGGGAAAGCTCCGCTTTGTTTCTAGTTTTCACAAGGTTTCTTCTTCCCCCAATATTAAGAGGTTTCGGCTCTTCTACTGTCTGCACCCTATATGCTAATGGCCTTATTGCTCCTGTCTGTGCAATTGATTTCGTTGGTTTTGAAACTCCTCCTATAAAACTTTTTTTAAAGCCTTTTTTGTAAAAAGTGAACGTAATAAATCCAAAAATAGCTATCACAAAAATCCATACAAAAGGATATCTTGCCAATGCAATTGTCTGCGTTGCTTCTTTTATCCCAATAGCACTTCCAGTAAGAACAGCTTTTTCATTTAAAGTGTCTTTCTCGCTCAGTATTTGTATTTCGTACTCCCCATTTGGCGCATTTAAAATATAAGCTTTTGATTTTCCGATATCAAGGCAGACTTCAAGACTTCTTGTTTCCGCTCCTATCTTTACAAGAATATTTTTATTGCAATAAGGCAGATTTCCTATATTCTCAACAAGCAAAGTTTGGTTCATTAATTTCATAGATATATCTTGCTTGGAATTTACCTTTATTGAAGACTGAGCTTTAATATCCCTTGACTCAGCATAAATCTTTATTTCCTCAGGAGGGTATTCTTTGGGTATTGCGTAATTTATAGAGTCTTCAGTTGTTTCTATCTTGTCAATGAGCTTGTCTTTTTTATTTTTTATCAGCAGAGTCATGTTGGACTTGATATTTTCGCCTGTCTGGTCATGAAGAATTGCTTTTATTATTAAATTTGAGCCAGGGTCAATAGTTTTATCTGTTATTATTTCTATATTTGTCGGGTGCTGATTGACATTTATTCTCTTCTCCAAAGAGCCGGTATTTATTATCTCCCCCGAAGCGTCTTTTTCATATATTGTTGTTAAGAATGTATAAATCATAGCCGCCATGTCTTTTGGAGCTGTAAAGTTTAAAAAGTAATCTCCGTTTTTTACAGTTTGTATGTCTGTTAAGTAAGGGGTGTTTCCCTGTGAAAAGATCTCTAATCTGACAAAACCATTGGCATTAATTCCACTTTCTTTAACAGCAGTTCCTTTCAATGCTATTGACTCTCCTGGAAATATATCCAGGGCACTGGCTTCTTGGCTGATCTTAACCACATTTGAAATTTTGAAATTGTTTGTTATTGTATAATCTTGCCCTAAAGACGCCTTTACTAAACAGTCTCCTGTCAAATCAGAAATTACTTCTTTTTTCAGTATTATTGACGCTTCTTGTGTTTTTTCCTGACCAGATTGAAGAGAGATTCCGTTTTTATAGAAGTTTGCTGTTTTGCCTTCACATATTAAATCCATGCTAAAGCTTCCTGTTACATCCGAAAGAGTTTTTATTGTCACAGGCACTGCTACTATTTCGCCAAAATTGTAAACAGTCAATGGCTGTTTTGTAATTATTATTTCTGCTGACGCTAAAGACATAGTGAAAATCAATGCCAGGATTAAAGCTGCTATCTGCCTCATTTTAACGCTGAAAAAAGGCTCCTCTCGTTTATAAATATTTGGAGGATTTAGAAATTATTTTTTAATGGGAAAAGAAAGGCAGAGCAGCGCGGTTTTTACAGATAAATTTTTAATATATTAAGTCGTCATAATAGCATGAGTAAAAACTTAGAAGGAAAAACTGATGGATTTTTCAGATATGTCTGGAAAAATATGGGTTGGAGACCAAAAGTCTATTTGGGAATTTTTGCAGCAATGATTATTCCATTATCAACTGGATTGTTTCAAGAGTATTTTGTAGGGAAAAAAACAGATTACATAAATATGAAAGCAAAAGAATTTTTTGAAAGATATGATGCAGATAATAATGGTTTTATAGATAGCAATGAGATTAGACAGTATATCTTGGACGAAAGCCATAATCTTCATTAATGTTGATTTCTGAATAATTTTATAAACATCTTCTTCTTGTCTTAGTTATGAAAGAGAAGAGCGTTGTGACGCCCTGGGAAGTCAAGGGAGATGTTGACTATTCAAAGCTGATTAAGGAGTTTGGGGTTTCCAAAATAGATGAAAAGCTTTTAACAAGAATAAAAAAGCATGCTGGAGAGCTTCATTATCTCTTGAGAAGAGGAGTTTTTTTTGCTCACAGAGATTTGAACTGGCTTTTGGATGAATATGAGAAAGGAAACAATTTTTTTCTTTATACTGGAAGAGCACCTTCTGGTTCGGTTCATATAGGGCATTTAATGCCTTGGATTCTCACAAAGTGGCTTCAGGATAAATTTGGAGTTGAATTATGGTTTCAGTTTCCGGACGAAGAAAAATTTCTTTTTAAGAAAGACCTTAATTTTGATGAGATAGAAAAGTGGACAAATGAAAATATGCTTGATGTAATTGCTCTTGGATTTGATGTTAAAAAGACACATTTTCTTGTAGACACAAGGCATGCTGGATTGATGTATAAAGAGGCTTGCAAAGTTGCAAAAAGATTGACTTTTTCAATGATAAAGGCTAGTTTTGGATTAAATGAGAGTTCTAATGCTGGAGAGATTTTTTACACATCTATGCAGGCAGTTCCAGCATTTCTTCCAAGCATTTTAAAAGGCAAGGAAATTCCGTGCCTGATTCCTCATGCAATTGATCAAGACCCTCATTTTAGGCTAACTAGAGATATTCTTCCTAAGTTAGGGCATTACAAGCCAGCCAGCATTCAGTGTGTTTTCCTCCCTCCACTAATCGGGGCAAATGGAAAAATGTCCTCTTCTGAAAACAATGCAATCTTCACAACAGACTCTCCAAAAGAAGTTGAAACAAAAATCAAAAAATACGCGTTTTCTGGAGGCAGAGACACTCTTGAAGAGCACAGAAAACACGGAGGAAATCCCGATGTTGATGTTTCATTCCAATATCTGAGATTTTTGTTTGAACCAGATGACAAAAAACTGCAGAAAGTTCATGATGACTACAAATCAGGAAAAATGACAACAGGCGAGTTAAAAGCAATCACAATTGAAAAGATAAATGCTTTCTTAAAAGACCATCAGAAAAAAAGGCAGGAAGCCAAGAAGCTTGTTGAGAAGTTTTTGTATAAAAGTTAATTTATATACAAAAGTTAGTGCAATAATCTTTAAATATAGTTATTAATTGAAATTTTTATGTCATCAACAGATGAAGTTGGAAGCAAAGGAATTGAAAAAAAAGTTTATGATTTTGAACACTTTCAATTAATCCAAGTTCCTTTTTAAAAAAGTGATTTACATGAGCATATTTCAAAAAGAAAAGACGAAGAGATTTTCGTTGTTATGAACAATCCTTCTTTTTTTAAATTTCATTTTGGAAGAGTCAAAACAGTAGAAGAAAACATAGGAGATTATGCGAGATTTACCATAACTAATACTCAAGAAAACACTATAGCCTAAGTTCCCTATTCTAAGGTTTTAATGTTGTATGATGTAAAATCTAAATAATTAATGTTGAATTAATAAATCTCAATAGTTAATTAAAAGCTCCCAACTCATCCAGCTTTCTAACATATTCCCTCGTTTCTTTTGGCATATTTGGAATCTGCCAGAGAGCTTTATGCTTAAACTTGTAAAATCCCCCATTATATGCTGCTGCGATTAATTTTCTTCTTTCTTTGTTCTCAAGATTGTTCCATTTAATATGGTGATCACTAAATCGGTTTTCCAGCCACTTAAGATAACTCACGCCTGTTTTTCTATTTTTATCAGGGTCAAAAGCTGAAGAATATCCAATCCTGCCATTCATGTCTGTCCAAGTGTCAGGCATTACCTGCATTAAACCCATAGCTCCTTTTTGGCTTAATGCTCTTGGGTTATAATTTGATTCAACTTCTATTATTTTTTCTATGAATCTTTCATTTATTACTGGGCTTCTACAAGCTGTGAATATTTTTAAGTCTAGAGGATTTTCAAAAGAATAATTTGCCTCATATCTTATTATGTTCTCTTGCTGTTGACTATAATTATGGAGAGAAGCATCCTGCTTAGACGTTGCTAGCAAAATTCCTCCAACTATAAAAGGTATTATCATTTTTTTCATTATGTTACTCCTATTAAATGGTTTCTTTTTAAATCTTTCTAAAAATTAATCTTGAAATTAAAAAGGATATATAAGCATTTCTATAGAAGAATATATAAGTAAATTAAAATTAGAACTTTTATGGTTATAGATTTTGGAGTTCCTGAGGTTGAAGGTTATTCATGGTTTGATTTTCCAAAGCCAGAAAGAAGTAGAGTTGAAAAAATCGAGACCATTTTGGTTCAATGTAAAAATTCAGGTAAAAAATTAGGTTTAGAATATGGCAGGAAAGATTCTTCTCCAAGTTTTCTTGTTGGTTATGTCAACTTTATTGACTTTAAAGGGAAATCTGTTAATCTTTCCACAGAATCAAGAATTTTTTGGAGTATTGATTTAGGGAATTTTTTAAGAATTTATGCCAATAAAGAGTATTTGAGTTAATTTTATATATGGACTATTATTAATTTTCTTATGCTCGAAATGGGAAGTGGTATAAAAGAAAAAATTTTTGTAAAGGTACCTCTCAATGCTTCCTATGGAGGATTTAATAGGGAGGAGACAATTGAGAACTACCTTGAACAATCTCAGAGAGATGGAAAACAAGTTAGAGTAGTTTATTCTATTTCCAATGATCCTGGAGTTGTAACTTATACTGGAGTTGTTTCTGGCTTAAATTTGAAGAAAGACTATTTTTTGGATTCTTCAGAAGAAGTTAAAGATAGCAAGATTTATTTCAAGGATATAACTGGCTTATTTGTTGAAGATATTAAAGATTTTGATTAATCCCCTACAAATTTTAGAAATCATAATCTTGTTCAAAGCTTCTGAAAAATTGCAGAATTGAAAATCTTAAAAACCCCAACTTCTTCTATAATTCATGAAAATCCTTTTGCTGCATTGTGACTACATAAAATTCAAGCCGTTGAAAAAAGCGCTGAAAAGCATTGATGAGCTTCCTGAAAAAGACAAAAAAGAAAAAGAAATTAAAGAGTGTCTTGTCGTTCTGACAGCTGTTGAAAAAGAGGATAATGCAAAAGAAAGTGTTGACAAGTTAGTTGAAAATATAAAAAATGTTGCTAAAGATGTGAATGCTAAAAAGATAGTTCTTTATCCTTACGCGCATCTTTCTTCTAATTTATCATCGCCAGACATTGCAATTTCGGTTCTTGACGAAGCTGAAAAAAAATTAAAGAAAGATTTTAATGTTTCTAGAGCGCCTTTTGGTTATTACAAAGAATTTGAATTAAAAGTAAAGGGTCATCCATTAAGTGAGTTATCAAAGGAGATTAGACTAGAGGTTTCAGAAAAAGATAAGCCAACTAAAAAAGTTCTTGCAAAAGAAGGAACTTCGTCCAAGCTTGGCCAAATTAAAGAGGAATACAGCCCTGAAAAACTTCTTAATGAAATTTCAAAATCAAGGCTGGACACTTCAAAGTTAAAAGAAAATGATCATAGGATTCTCGGACAGCAAATGGATTTATTTTCCTTCAACGAAGTTGCGCCTGGAATGGTTTTTTGGCATAATAATGGATTAATAATAAGAAATGAATTAATCAATTTTTGGCGGCAGGTTCATAGAAAAGAAAGATATGAAGAGATTTCAACGCCGCAAATTCTTGATAAAAGACTTTGGCAGATTTCAGGACACTGGGAAAAATACAGGGAAAATATTTTTCTTTCAGAATATGAAGATAAAACTTTTGCAGTGAAGCCAATGAATTGTCCTGGGGGAATGTTAGTCTACAAAAGCTCGACAAAATCTTACAAAGATTTGCCTTTAAGAGTTGCAGAGCTCGGAATTGTTCACAGGCAGGAGCTTTCAGGAGTTTTAGGAGGTTTGTTTAGAGTAATTCAATTTACTCAAGATGATGCGCATTTATTCTGCAAAGAAGAACAGCTTGAAAATGAAATTTTAGGAGTTATTAATTTGGTTGGTTTATTTTATAGGAAATTCAATCTTTCCTACAGAATAGAACTTTCAACACGCCCCGAGAAGAGAATTGGAAGCGACAAAATGTGGGACAAAGCAGAAGACACATTAAAAAAAGTTTTAGATAAAAATAAGCTAAAATACAAATTAAACAAAGGAGACGGAGCTTTTTACGGGCCAAAAATTGACTTCCACATTAAAGATTCTCTGGGAAGGGAATGGCAGTGCGGAACAATTCAGCTGGATTTCTCAATGCCTGAAAGATTTGATTTATTTTATATTGACAAAGACAACTCAAGGAAAAGGCCAGTAATGTTGCACAGGACAATTTATGGCAGTTTAGAGAGATTTATGGGAATTTTAATAGAGCATTACAATGGAAGATTTCCATCATGGCTTGCCCCAATTCAAGTCAGGGTTTTGAGCTTTACTGACAGAAATGAAAAATACTCAAAAGAAATTGTAAAAAAGATAGAAGACGAAATTCAAAATTTAAGAATTGACACTGACTTCAAGCAAACCCCAATCCCTGGAAAAGTGAAGGACGCAGAAATAATGAGAATTCCTTTTATAATTGTAGTGGGAGATAGAGAAGAAAAAGAAAAAACACTTGCGGTAAGAAATCATGGAAAAGTTAAAAGCATGAAAGTTGATGAGTTTATAAAAAAAGTTAAAGATGAGATTGAGGAAAGGCTTTAGTTTTCAAGCCTGGATTCTTTTTGCCTGTTATTAATGGCTCTGTCTATCGCAACTGACTGGAGATTTCTATCTGATCTCAAATAGTCAAAGAAGTCCATTATTTTCTCATAAAAATTTCCTCCGTGTATCAACACTTTTTTTCTAAGATTTTGAAGATCTTCTATAGGCAAGCTTTTAAATTTATTGTAATATTCATCCGCTATCTGGCTTGTTCTAAGTTCTTCTAGAGTTGGATGAATTTCCATTCAATTCATTGTTTTTTCAGATTTAAATTTCTTTAGATAATTTTATTAACTATGATTTTCTGTATTTTGAATGAAACCGCATGATTATCTGGTAAAACTGAAGAAATCTCAGACTTTTACGGATTTTATGAAGGAAGATCCCAATGCCTACCTCTGCTCTTTATTTTTTATAAGGGATTTTGAGGAAAAGGTGAATGACACCCAGGTTGATTTTTATTCTCCTAAATCAAAGAAGATTGTAAGCTTTAAAGTTGACAAGAAAGTTGAAAGGGTTGCGTTGGACAAAAAAGCTGAAAATTTAAAGCATGAAAAATTTGTTCCTAAGAGAATCAATGAAAAAACCAACCTTGATATTGACAAACTGAAAGATGTTCTTTTGGATGAAATGCACAATAGAGGAATTACAGATGATATAAAAAAAATGCTTATTATCTTCCACAATCTGGATGAAAGAGATGTCTGGAACTCTACATGCTTTTTAAGAGGAATGGGCTTATTGCAGGCGCATGTCGAGGATAAATCAGAGAGTGTTTTGTTTATGGAAAAGAAATCTTTCTTTGACATGATTAGATTTATTGGCAAAGGAGATATGGAGGCTGCTGTCGGCAAGAAGAATGATATTCTGGCTGCCGGTGATAAGAATCTTGGCATTGAAGCTGTTTCTGGCAATAAAGTGGATATTAAAATTGTCAATGATGAGAAAGATGCCGTTAAAGCTGCCAAAGATAAAAAGGGCAATATCGCAGCTGTTGTTGATAAAAAAGAAGCGAAGAAGAAGTGATATCGAAAATGATAAACCGCAAACTTTAAATATGCTCTACTCTAATTTATTCCATTAAATTCTGTAAGTATTTGAAATGGATGAAGAATTAAGCAAATCAATTTTGAAAACGGGCACAACTATTCTAGGAATAGTCTGCAAAGACGGAGTTGTAATGGCTGCAGATAGGCAAGTTACAGCTGGAAATATTGTTGTCAACAAGAATTATGCAAAAGTTCTCAAAATAAACGATTATCTTGTTGGTTCCTGGACGGGAGGAGTTGCAGACGCTCAAAGGCTTGGAAAACTTGCAGCTGCAGAATTAAAGCTTAAAGAGCTCAGGGCAAAGTCAAGACCGACAATAAAACAGTCAGCAAACTTAATAGGTTCAATGACTTATTCTCAGATAAGGCAGTTCTCTTCAATACCAAGCATTGTTGGGATGCTTGTTGCAGGATTCAATGAAGACGGGACAACAGAGCTTTATTCGATAGAGCCTGCAGGCAGTGTCAATAAAGTTGATGATTACGACGCAAATTTTGGAAGCGGTATGCCTTATGTGCTTGGGCTTCTTGAAAGACAGTATAAGAAAGGGCTTAGTGTAAAAGAGGGAGTTGAGCTTGCAAAAGAGGCTCTAAAATCTTCAACACAAAGAGACACTGGAAGCGGCTACGGAATTGATGTTTTCACAATAACAAAAGAAGGAATAAAAAAAGCAGTTGAGCAGACAATTGAGTCAGAATTTAAGGACGATAAAAAATAGATTAGCATTCTAGTAAAAATGGATATACTAAAGAGCATAAAAGACAAGCTTTCTGAAAGCATAAGTGATGCAGTTTTTGAAGGGGCAAATATAGTTCTTTACACAGAAAACGAAAATTTCTTCAAATCAGGAGAGGGGAAAATAAAGCAGATTGTTGATGAAATAAAAAAGAGGATTGAGCTTAGGGCTGATAAAAAAATACTTCTTGACGAAGACAAAGCGAAAAAGGCGGTAAAAGAAATTGTGCCGGAAGATGCCGAGATTACAAATATAATTTTTGAGCCCCAGAGGTCTATAGTTATTGTTGAGGCCAAAAAGCCAGGGCTTGTTATAGGAAAGCAGGGAAGCATTCTTGATGAAATCAAAAAATCAACATTGTGGACTCCTCAAGTCCAAAGATCACCGGCGATAAAAAGTCAGATAACTGAAAACATAAGGGAAGTCTTGTATGCAAATAACAATTACAGGAGAAAATTTTTGAATTCTATAGGTGAAAAAATTTACAAAGAATGGGATCCTTCAAAAAAAGAGGGATGGATAAGAATGGTTTTTTTAGGGGGAGCTCGCCAAGTTGGCAGAAGCGCGATTTTACTTCAGACTCAGGTTTCTCAGATTCTTATTGATTGTGGAATTGATCCCGCTTCAAACGACAAAGAAAGATTCCCTCATTTTGACATTCCAGAGTTTGATATAAGTCATCTTGATGCGGTTATAATAAGCCACGCTCACTTAGATCATGTCGGGCTCTTGCCTTATCTTTACAAGATGGGGTATAATGGTCCTGTTTATATGACTCATCCGACAAGGGATTTGGCTGCTTTAATGGCTTTGGATTTTATAGGAGTTGCTTACAAGCAGGCAGAAAAGCCAATTTTCTCCTCGACAGATATAAAAGAAATGGTTAAGCATTCAATATGCCTTAATTTTAATGAAGTGACTGATGTAACTCCTGATGTAAGACTGACTTTTTACAATTCAGGGCATGCATTAGGAAGTGCAATGGTGCATCTTAATATAGGAAATGGAGCGCATAATTTGCTTTACACTGCTGATTTCAAATACGCAAGAACACGCCTTTTAGACCCTGCTGTAACAAGTTTTCCTAGAGTTGAATCTGTAATAACTGAATCCACTTATGGAGCTAAAGGCGACATACTTCCTCCAAGGGCAACAGCAGAAGAAGAGCTTCTAGAAATGATTAATAAAACTCTTAAAAGAAAAGGAAAAGTCTTGATTCCAGAACTTGGCTTGGGAAGAGCGCAGGAGACAATGCTTATACTTGAAGATGCAATGCAAGCAGGAAAAATAGAAAAGGTTCCTGTATATATTGATGGAATGATATGGGATATTAATGCCATTCACACAGCCTATCCAGATTACTTGAGTGTAAGAGTTCGCAGCCAGATTTTTCAGGACAAGAATCCTTTTGTTTCTGATATATTTTCGAGAGTTGGCAGCCCTCAAGAAAGAAAAAATGTCATAGAAGGAGGTCCTTGCATTGTTTTGGCAACCTCAGGCATGCTTGTAGGGGGCGCTTCAGTAGAATATTTCAGGGAGTTTGCAGGCAGCGAAAAAAATGCAATTATTTTTGTCTGTTATCAGGGAGTTGGGTCTTTAGGAAGGCAGGTTCAAGATGGGCTTAAAGATGTAAAAATGTCAAACAATGGGAGAGAAGAATTTGTTAAGATTAATTTTGAAATTAATACTGTTCTTGGCTTGAGCGCCCATGCTGGAAGAAATGAGATCATAGCTTTCTTCAATAACATGAGGCCAAAGCCAAAAAGAATCATAGTAAATCACGGAGAGGTTTCTAAATCTCTTGATTTGGCGTCAGCTTTATACAAGCTCAATAGAGTAGAGACAAATGTTCCGAGAGCTTTGGAAAGCATAAGATTGAGATGATTTTTTCAATTGATATTCTTGAAAGCAAAATTTATATACTATAGTGATTCTATAGTTCTATGGTAACAACAATTCAACTTAATGAGAATGTAAAAAATGCTTTAGACAGAATGAAGAATAACAAAGAAACTTATGAAGAAGTTATTTTAAAATTGATGAAAATTGCTGAAAAGAATAGACGCGAACAAGAATCATTATTAATTGAAGGATGCAAAGAGATGTATGGAGATATGTTAAAGCTATCCAAAGAGTGGGAAGGAACTCTGATGGATGGGTTAGATAAGAATGAAAAATGGAGCGAATTGTCAGAGGAGAGATTGTAGTAGCAAATTTAGAGCCGGTTGAAGGTTCAGAACAAGGAGGAATCAGGCCTGTTTTGATAATTCAAAATGATACTCTTAATAAACATGCTCCAACAACAATAATCGCCCCAATAACTTCCAAAATCTATACACAGGAATACCCTACAAATGTAATAATCAAAAAAGAAGATTCTCACTTAAAACTTGACTCAACAATTTTATTAAATCAGATAAGAACAGTTGACAAAAAAAGAATTCTTAAAAAGATTGGCTTGCTTGACAATTTCATAATGAATAAAGTTGATATGGCTATTAAAATAAGTCTTGCAATATCGTGATTATTGAAAAAATATTTTTTAATTTGATTTAACCTTGAAATTGAAAATTATTTGCATTAGCTGCAACTTCTTCATGCTTTATTGATATTGAGTTAATATAACTCGGTTGTAATTAAATAGTTTAGCAAGAAATCCGCATAGTTTAATGTGCGGATGAATTGCGTTAC
>ERZ1292632.2617-Hain-H43-01um-R2-2617-length-14765-cov-4_pt1 | contig 14765 bp, 18 predicted proteins | sample MGYA00564407_ERZ1292632 | MGnify/ENA primary metagenome ERZ1292632 (study PRJEB36523, sample SAMEA6512637) | groundwater metagenome | collected 2019-01-08 | study: AquaDiva: Metagenomics assemblies of 32 groundwater samples | reverse complement strand
AAGAAATATGTTTCAGGAAAAGATGCTGAAAACCTGGCCAAGATTTGTAAGAAAGTGGCAGACGAAACAAAGGTCAAAATAATCGTGGCAGTTCAAGTAAACGATATACAAAATTGTGTAGAAACTGGAATCGAGTGCTGGACACAAAAACTAGAGTTGACGGCTTCTGAATATGATGGCACCTTACTAAACCACTCGGATTATTTATTGCCTTGGAACGAACTAGCCATACAAACAACTAGGTGTACCGTCGCGGGTATTCCGTTTTGTATTTGTGTAGATTCTTTTGACGAAGCGATCCGCGCTACCAAATTTCTACCTGATTATATAGCCTATGAGCCCCGCGAGTTGATAGGAAATATTGAAAAATCAGTGTCTTCTGAAAAACCAGATGTCATTCAACACCTGATATCCAACATCAAGCTTCCGGTCCTGATTGGTGCCGGAATTCATAGTCCTGAAGATATCAAAACTGGATTAAAGCTTGGGGCCAAAGGATTCTTGATTGCCACCGACATTGTCAAAGCCGAGGATCCAGAAACAGAATTGAGTGAGCTTGCTGAGGCATTTAGTTGAGTTTCTTTTTCAACAAATAATAAACAGAGGGAATAATAAACAGAAGTCCGCCGATAGCCAAAGCCCAAAAGAATGCCTGATCCGGTGGCAATTGGTCAAGAAGAACCCAGGTAATTAACATTCCTGGAATTGTAGCCAGAGCACTAATAATATAGTAAGTGGAAAATTTAATTGCAGTAAGACCAGCGGCATAAGATACAAAATCACTAATGAATCCCTGAAATAGACGCAAAATGATTAATATTTTTACTCCGTCATTTTGGGCCAAGCGGTCGATTTTATTCATTCCTTCGTTCCCGGCTAGTTTGACCACAATTCCTCTTCCCAATTTTCTGGCTATCCAAAAGTTTGTAAAGCTACTTATAAGATGCGCAACATAAGTGTAGATAAGGGTCCATTTGCCAAAAACCGCAAAGCCCAGAAAATAGACAGGAGATCCTTGAATGGGGGCAAAGATATGAGACAAAACTATGAGCAGAATATAAACGATAGGTCCCAATGGGCCCGATTGCAGAATAAAAGATTTAAGTGTTTCTAGGCCAATCAATTTTTGTAAATGAAATAATATTCCGGAAATTATAAGAATAATGGCAATCAAACTTACGGCCTTTATAATCGCCTGTCTTTTTGTCATCATAATATATGATATACTTTTTTTATGGATAAAGTGGTAATTATTACTGGTGGGACTGGTGGGATTGGTAAAGCAACATCTGAAAAGTTTGCCGCAGAGGGCTGGAAGATCGTGGCCATGAGCCGGGAGGATGCCGACGTTACTAACCCTGAAAGCGTAGAAAAGTTTTTTGCAAAATATCCCCTAATAGACTGTTTGGTTAATTGTGCTGGAATATTTGGTAATAAGACATTGCCGGAATATGATTTGGAATCAATTAACAAAGTGATTGCTGTCAATGAGATCGGTACTTATTTATGTACCCAAGCAGTAATAAAAATCATGACGAGCGGATCAATTGTTAATATTTCTTCGGTAGCCGGCCAAGTAGGCAGTGGTAGTGATCCGATTTATGCAGCCAGCAAAGGCGCAATCTTAGCTTTTAGCAAAAGCATGGCCAAAGCTCTAGCCCCAAAAATCCGGGTCAATTGTGTAGCTCCGGGGATTACCGACACAGGACTTTTGGATGCCCGCAAATGGACAAATATAGCTTTTGATGTAGACCAGACTCCTTTGGGAAAAATGGCCAATCCATCTGACATTGCCAACGCTATTTATTTCTTGGCCAGTGACAACGCTGTCCACATTACCGGAGCTACAATAGATGTTAATGGTGGAGTCTTGATGCGATGATATATCTAGGAGCAGACCACAGAGGATATGATTTGAAGGGCAAAATAGCCAGATGGCTAACTGCCCGTGAATATGAGTTTGAGGATATGGGGCCTTTTTCCTATGACCACGACGATGATTTTACCGAAAGTACTTTTTTGGTAGCCGAACAAGTATCTCAACGTCCGGAAAAAAACCGGGGAATTGTAATTTGCGGAAGCGGGACGGGGGTCAGTATTGCTGCCAACAAACTACCCAATGTCCGGGCGGGCCTAGGGTTTGCTGAAGATCAGGTGCACGCCTCCCGCAAAGATGACAATATCAATATTTTGGCGTTAGCGGCCGATAACACTGATGAGACCCATGCTCTGAAGCTGGTAGAAAAGTTTTTGGAAACGCCATTTATCGAGACCGAACGTTATTTGAGAAGAATCGAAAAAGTTAGAAGGTTTGAAAGGGTGATATGACTTCCATTCGTGACATATTGGTAGCCGAAAAGAATGTGCTTGTACGAGCAGACCTAGAATGGGTAGGCGCAGAGGCTCAAAGGCGCAAAGCCACCAAAGATATAGTTGAATATCTAAAAATTAGAGGGGCCGAGAGAGTCAAAGTCATTGGTCACAAAGGAAATATTGATCAAGTCATGGAATTGGGAGTGGATATAAATTTTGATTTACGCAGTGATCTGCGTGAAGAAACCAACGATGAAAGCCTAGCCCAAGAATTGGCCTCTGGCTTTGATGTCTATATCAACGAAGCCTTTGCTACGAGCCACAGGCGGCATTGTTCTATTGATGCCTTACCCAGACTAATGAAGTCACAAGGGAAACAAGTAGGGATAGGTCTTCGGTTTGAGAAAGAGATAGAAGTACTTTCTAAAGTGACAAAAGGTCTCTTGGTAATTGGCGGAGCTAAAGCGGGAGACAAAGCTAAATATGCAGATGAGATGGAGAAAAAAGAATGGACAGTTTTACGTGGCGGTTTGCTTCCCGGAGCTGATCTTCGTCCAGATGGTTTAGATATATCAGATGACGCAATTTCTAATTTCCAATTTACTATTTCCAATGCCAAAACCATTGTAGTTGCTGGACCTTTAGGGAAATACGAAGAGGTTCCGGGGGGGACCCAAAAAATATTTATGGCTGTGGCAAATAGCAAGGCTTATAAAATTGCCGGAGGCGGTGACACTGAAGCGGCGATAGAAAAATATAAATTGAGAAATAAATTTGATTGGATTAGTGTCGGCGGCGGCGCCATGCTAGAGTATCTTTCTTCCGGTACTTTACCTGGAATAGAAGCTCTATCTTGACATATGACTATATATAGAGTTATCATATACATATGGACATTGCAATTCCTTTTATCACCACTGTCGCTGACCTACAAAGGGGGTACCGGTCTTTGGTTGACAAAATCAAGGAGACGGGAGAACTATTACTGGTAGTAAATAACGGTAAGCCCGACGTGGTAGTGATGAGTGCAGATGTTTATAGTGCCAAAGCATTAAGGTTAAAAGAACTGGAGGAAGAGTATTCATTAAGGATATTCAACGAGGCTATTGCTGAATATAAAGCGGGAAAAACCGTGTGGCTTAAAAAAGGTCAAAAGTTGAGTGATATACTATAAAGATATATGGAAGTAGGGGTGACGTCTCATTTTATAAAGAGATCAAAGAGACTTTCTGCCAAAGAGAGAAATTTACTTGATCAGAAAACCACAATATTTCAAAATAATCCTCGAGATATCAGATTAAAAACCCATCAATTGGGAGGGAAATTACGGGAATATATGGCTTTTTCTCTGACTCGTGGAAAAAGAGTTAAGTTTATTTTGGTCGAGAGCAATAGAGCCTTGTTTGTAGACGTAGGCACTCATGATGAGGTATATTAAAGTATGATAAAAGTGGCGATAAATGGTTTTGGCAGGATTGGCAGATTGGCGGCCCGGATAATTCTGACCAAGTTTCATAATCAGATTGAACTCGTGGCTATAAATACCAGTGGATCAATGGAGACGGCGGGATGGTGCCACCTTCTAAATAATGATACGACATATAGACAGTTCGAGTTACAAGTGACAAGTGACAAAGACAATCTGATTATTGAAAGCATGGGACTAAAAATTCCGGTACTGGCCCAGAGAGATCCGGAATTACTTCCTTGGAAAGATTTGGGAGTGGACGTTGTTTTGGAATGCACAGGGAAATTTACAGATGAACTTGGTGCCCTCAAGCACGCCAAGGCCGGAGCCAAGCATGTGATAATTTCTGCTCCATCTAAAGGCGGTAACGTCGGTACTTATGTCTTGGGGGTTAATGAATTTAAAGAAGGTGTTGTTTTATCAAATGCTTCTTGTACCACCAATTGCATTACTCCGGTGGCTGCGGTCATTCATTCTAAATTTGGAATATTAAAAGCCATGATGACAACTGTTCATGCCTATACCGATGATCAGAATTTACAAGATGGATCGCACAATGATTTGAGGAGAGCCAGGGCCGCAGCAGCCAATATTGTCCCAACTTCCACTGGGGCTGCCATTGCCACCACCGAAGTTATTCCAGAATTAAAAGGCTTATTTGACGGAGTTTCACTTCGGGTTCCGGTCATTACCGGATCAATTGCTGATTTTGTCTTTGTAACAAAAGTCAAAGTTACCCGCGAGGAAATAAATCAGGCGCTTGTTGATGCAAGTACCTCTCAATACAAAAACATTATTGGTATCTCTGGCCTTAATGGTGTGTCTGACCACCTAGTATCGTCGGATATTATAGGCAGTAGTTTTAGTGCAATTGTCGATACTGAATTTACTCAAGTTATTGATGGAGACCTGGTCAAAGTCCTTGCTTGGTATGACAATGAATGGGGTTATGCTAATCGTTTAGTAGAGCAAGTATGCAAATTATTCCAGCCATCTTAACAAATGACATTGAAGAATTTAATAATCTTCTGGTGAGGGTTAGTGTCACCAAAAAATATGATCGGGTGCAAGTTGATTTTATTGACGGAGAATATACCAATAATCTGACAATTCTCCCCAAAGATATCAAAAATCCATATGATCTCAAGATTGATGCGCATTTAATGGTAGTGGAGAAAAATCTACAGAGCTATTTGGATAGTTTAGTTGGTTTTGACAGAATTATTGTCCAAATGGAAAGCATATCAAGGCCCGAAAACTACGACTGTCTGGCGCTCGACATTCATTCGCCAATCGAGGCCATCATGCCATATTTACCAAAACTAAAATTAGTAAATCTGATGGCCATTGAGCCTGGACATGGAGGACAGACGGCGGATCTTAGGATCTTTGAAACCATAAGTAACTTAAGTAACTTACGACACTTAAAGAACCTAAGCTTTCTAATTAGCGTAGACGGAGGCGTAGAACAAAAACATCTGGACTTGCTTGCCGGTCTGGGAGTAGACGAGGTTGTGGTGGGGGCCAACAGAGTGTTATCATGGAGTGTATGACTGCCATTAAAAAAATAAAAACCGTTTCATGCCTGGGGTTTGCCGACGCTCTTCCTCACGATCAGGTCTATACCGATGCATTTGAGGTTGGAAAAATACTAGCCCAAAATGGTTATGCCGTGGCAGATGGGGGAGGTCCCGGAGTAATGAGAGCAGCCACCGAAGGGGCCGAGTCAGTGGGGGGTCACACTATCGGAGTGACATTCTATCCCAAAGACATCACTAATTTTGAAGGCAGGGACGCTAATAATAAATTTGATAAAGAAATAAAAACTAATAACTATCTGGAAAGAACTCTTAAACTTCTGGAGGTAGGCCAAGCCTATGTGATATTCAAAGGCGGAGTGGGGACCATTTCCGAATTTGGTATGGCCTGGGAACTGGCATCGTTGTATGCCGGTCACTCCAAATCGCTGATTTTATATGGCAAGTTTTGGGAAAAGATTATGGTAGCCATGATTTCACAAATGATAATGCGCCCAGACAATCTTCAGGTTTATCGAGTGGTCGAATCTCCTGGGGAAGTAGTGGCAGCGCTAAATCTGTTCGAAGTAGCTATGAAAGACAATACTAAGCGCAAGATGAATCCCAATGAAAAAGCCTTTCAGATATGATACTAATTTACAATTTACAATTTTCAATTTTCAATCAATTTTCAAATTCCAATTTACAAATATCAAATGATATCTAATTTACGAATACAGGAGTTAGAGTTGATTGCTGAGAAAGTCCGCGAAGACGTGATTGCGATGCTTGTAGCAGCGGGCAGCGGACATAGTGCCGGATCTTTGGGCATGACGGACGTTTTTACCGCGATTTATTTTTCAAAGACTCTCAATTTAGATCCCAAAGATCCCTGGAATCCAAACAGGGATAGAATATTATTAAGCAATGGGCACATTTGCCCAGTGTGGTACGCAGCCCTGGCTCGAGCAGGGTATCTTTCCCATGAAGAATTATTGACTTTGCGCCAAATTGGAACACGGCTTCAGGGCCATCCGCATTACCGAGAATTTCGTGGTGTCGAGAATACCGGAGGTCCCGTGCGTCAAGGTTTGTCTCAAGCCATCGGGGTCACTTTTGCAGGGCAGATGAACAAGTCAGATTACCGGACAATTTGTTTATTGTCAGATGCTGAGTTACAAGAAGGCCAAAACTGGGAAGCTATTATGTTTGCCGGTAAAAATAATCTCTATAAATTAACAGCCATTATTGACCGCAATAATATTCAGATAGACGGCTTTACCGAAAATATAATGCCTCTAGAACCTTTGGCCGATAAATTTAAATCTTTTAATTGGTCGGTTATCGAAGTCGACGGACATAATATTTCTGAAATTGTTGATGCTCTCAATAAAGCCAAAGCGATATTTGAAAATCCCACTGTCATCATTGCTCACACCATTCCCGGAAAGGGCGTAGATTTCATGGAACACGACTTCAATTGGCACGGCAAGCCACCCGACTGGGCCGAAGCCACCGAGGCTCTTAAAGAATTGCGAAGTTTGGGTGGAAAAATAAGGAGTGAATATGAGTAAAGCAACCCGCGATGGTTTTGGAGAAGCTCTCTTGGAGTTAGGAGCTAGCAATCAGAAGATAGTCGTTTTGACTGCGGATTTGACTGAAAGTACAAGGGTGGCGGATTTTGCCAAGAAGTTTCCCGAGAGATTTATAGAGTGTGGAGTGGCGGAGCAAAATATGGCAGGTATTGCCGCGGGTTTGGCAGCTGAAGGAAAAATTCCCTTTATTACTTCGTACGCTGTCTTTTCTCCCGGGAGAAATTGGGATCAAATTCGAGTTTCAATTTGTTATTCTAACCTTCCAGTCAAAATTATTGGCTGTCACACTGGATTATCGGTAGGCCCCGATGGAGCCACTCATCAAGCCCTGGAAGACATTGCCCTGATGCGGGTCTTGCCAAACATGACAGTCGTTGTGCCATGTGATGCAATACAGGCAAGGCAAGCGACGCAGGCATCAATATCAATAAATGGTCCTGTCTACATACGGCTGACGCGTGAAGCAACTCCCGCAATCATTCAATCTTCAAATATCAAATTTCAAATCGGGAGGGCTGAAATTTTGGAAAATTATGGGCAGGATGCAGCGATCGTTGCTTGTGGTCCACTGGTCTATCAGGCTCTCATTGCCGCAAAAGAATTGAATGATGAAGGCATAAAAACAATGATTATAAATAATCACACCATCAAGCCATTAGATAAAGTGACGTTATTAAAAGCTGCGCGTGATTGCGGAGCAGTGGTCACTGTCGAAGAACATCAAGTAAATGGTGGAATGGGATCAGCTGTCGCCGAGTTGCTTTCGGCAAACTATCCCGTGCCAATGGAATTTGTGGGAATGCAAGACTCGTTTGGCGAATCGGGTGACCCAGATCAACTCCTTGCAAAATATGGGATGAGTGTTGGTAAAATAAAAGAGATGGTTAAAAGTGTTATATTAAGGAAAGGGCGGTGATTATAATGGCAGTTAAAAAAAGTGACAAAGTATTAAGCAAAAAGTGTGATTCCTGCGGGTGTTCTTGCTCCGGCAAATGGGCAACAGTCGGTTGGTCTCTATTACTCCTTGGAGGATTGGGACATATGCTCCCGGCCCAAATGATGCCACTTCTGAAATATTCCATGTATGGAGTTTCACTCCAGATGGTAGTCGGAGTACTATCAGTAGTCGCAGCATTGTATTTTTTGTTAGGAAATGAATAACTCTCCCCGCCTCCGGCACCCCCTCTCTTAGTTTAAGAGAGGGGACGGGGGTGAGTTATAATAGACATATGAAACAATTTCTCTTGGCCTATGATCAGGGCTTTGAACATGGCCCGACCGACTTTAATGACGAGAATGTTGACCCCCAGCAAATAATTGATATTGGCGAAAAAGCTCAAGTCTTTACAGGAATTATTTACCACGAAGGAATTGCTGAGAAATATAAAACAAATTTACCCTTAATAATTAAGTTAAACGGCAAGACAAAACTTCATCCCGACGAAGATCCCTATAGTCCACAACTCTGCACCGTTGCTAAAGCCCTGGAATTGGGAGCCAAATCCGTAGGCTATACAATCTTTGTAGGCAGTGAGCACGAGGCCAAGATGATGCAGGAGTTTTCGGCAATTGAAGACGAAGCTCACAAAAGTAATATTCAAGTCATTGCCTGGATGTATCCGCGGGGTAAGTCAGTAAAAAATCTCGAGACTTCTCGTGATATTGTCGCATATGCTGCTAGGCTTGGATTGGAGTTGGGAGCAGATTATGTAAAAGTTCCCTATACAGGAGATGTTGCCAGTTTTTCTTGGGTAGTCAAGTCCGCCGGAAAAACAGGAGTCCTTGCCCAAGGTGGAGCAAAAATAGATGAAAGCATATTGTTAAAGGAAACAAGTGAAATTATGCAATCAGGAGCCAGGGGTATGGCAGTTGGCCGAAACATTTGGCAGGCAACAGATCCCGTTGGTTTGTCAAAGAAAATAGCAGAGATTATTTTTAAAAATTAAAAATTATGAAATATAATGTATTGAGTTTAGGTCCTGCCAGAATGGATGTTTTTATCAAGCTGCCGGAAGACCAAATTGACGAAGTCTGCAGTATTGACCGAAAACGCTGCAAAATAGAGCTTGGATTTGGAGAAAAGATTCCGGTTCAGGCTCTGGAATTTGCGGTGGGGGGGAATACCGGAAACAATGCAGTTGGTCTTTCTCGATTGGGCCTAAAAGTGGCAATGGTTGGGGCACTGGGCTCGGGGTTCTCTGACAAAATGGTTTTAGAAAGTCTTCAAAAAGAGAAAGTCGATACTAAATTTGTCAAACAACTGCCAGTAGAATCTGGCTTTGGTGTAGTCATTGGCTATCAAGAAGAGCGGACAATTCTTTCTTATTATCCATCTATGGATGGAGAGTTTGCGGTAGATACAGATACTGAATCTGACTGGATCTATTTGACTACCGCCGGAAAAAACTATCTGGAATTTTACAATCAGGCAATTATCTGGGCCAAAGAACACAATGCCAAAATTGCTTTTAATCCTGGGTCCCGCCAAATTAAAGAAAATAAAATAAATGAGGATTTGACTGTCACCGACCTGCTTTTTGTGAACCGCGAAGAAGGAAATGAGTTATTAAAGACCGATTTGGATGGTCGTGATCTCGCTCGGAAATTGGCAAAGCTTGGTCCAAAAATTGTAGTTGTGACAGATGGCCCTGCCGGAGCCTATTGTTTTGATGGCCAAAAAGACTATTTTGCACCGATTATTGATGCGCCGGTAGTTGAACGCACAGGAGCAGGAGATGCTTTTGGCTCAGGCTTTATGGCAGCCATCATTCACGGAAAATCTATTTCAGAGGCTCTTGTTTGGGGCTCCAAAAACTCCGCTTCGGTTCTTGGTTTCGTCGGTCCACAAAAGGGATTGTTAACCAAAGATCAAATCTGGTAATATAAATATATGAAAATATTGGTGACATATAAGATTCCGTTTTATGACGAAGTCATAGAACCACTAAAAAATGATGTCGTATTGGGAAAACTGGAAGATTTAGATGGGAGCTATGATGGTCTGCTCTGTCTTTTGACCGACAGAATCACGGCAAAAGTTATCGAGCCGGCCCTGAAGTTAAAAATAATTGCCAATTATGCCGTGGGTTTTGACAATATAGATTTGGAAGCCTGTAAAGCCAGAAACATTATGGTCACAAATACCCCCTGTGACGAAGTCAACGAAGCCGTGGCTGAATTTACCTGGACCTTAATTTTGGCATTGTCCCGCCAACTGGAAAATGCCGCCGATTTTGCCAAAAATGTCGGGTACCGTGGTTGGGAGCCGGATATTTTTATTGGGGCAGACCTAAAAGGCAAGACTTTGGGTGTAATCGGTGCCGGTCGAATCGGCAGTATTGTCATTGAAAAGGCTGGTGCTTTTGGTATGAAAGTGCTTGTTCATTCTCGTTTCGCAAACACAAAACTAGAAGACATATTGGTCCAATCGGATATTATTTCCCTGCATGTCCCATTGACACCTGAAACTCATCATATGATAAACAGTAAAACCGTATTTAAACACGGCGCTTATTTAATAAATACGGCTCGTGGTCCCGTAGTGGATGAATTTGATTTGTTAGGATTATTAAAAGATGGAATGTTAGCGGGAGTAGCACTCGATGTCTGGGAAAATGAGCCATATCCCCGACCGGAATTAGTAGAAATGCCCAATGTTATTTTGACTCCCCATATTGCTTCGGCCACCAAATCAGCCCGGATGGCTATGGGTAAAACGGCTGTTGCTAATCTATTAGCTGTCGTTTTGGGTCAAACGCCTCCCAATCTGGTATGACGCCGGTCAACCGCCGGGGCATTTTGTGGTTTTTTTTGATTTGTGGAGTAATAAGTCTAATAATTTGGTCCAGAACCCAAAAATATGATTCTTTTTCCTGGACCAAACCTTTTGAAGTCAGTTACTTAATACCAAAATCAAACAAAGATACTTTGCAATTAAAAAATTTGGTAAAAAATCTACAGGGCAGTTATGCCGTACTGGTTTATCATTTAGGTGATCAAACTTGGTACGGATTAAACGAGGAGATGGTAATGCCGGCGGCATCAATTATGAAAGTGCCAATTATGGCCGCGGCATTGGATACACTAAATATAGAAGACACATATGTTTTGAACAATAGTGACAAACAAACAGGGTCAGGGAGTATTGAATTTATGAAGGAAGGAACGGCTTTTACCATCAAAAAATTGATAATTGAAATGGGTCAAAAGTCAGATAATACTGCTACTAATGTTTTGGTCCAGAAAGTAGGTATAGAGGCAGTGTTAAAAACAATATCAGATTGGAACTTAGACAAAACTGATTATAATCAAAATACTACTACAGCAAACGATGTCGGTAAAATGTGGCAAGAGGTTTATAAAAAACCTGACATGTGGGAATATTTGGAGGACAGTATTTATGAAGACAGGATTTCCTTGGAACTACCTGAGGATACGCGATTTGTTCACAAAGTTGGGACTGATAATAACATCTGGTCAGACGGGGGGATAATTCAGTGCCAAGTGCTAAGTGCTAAGTGTCAAGTAAAGCCATTCATATTAGTGATATTAACCAAGGACGTAAACAGAAAAGAGGCGGAAAAAGTTGTCCCCGAGATAACTAAAATTATCTGGGACTACGAAGCAAAATCCGCAGGATTATAATCCCCGTCACCACTGCCGTAAGTATCCCAATCAAAATAAGTGTATTTCTATAATTCTTCACATCCCAATTTTAGCACCATTCAATATTTTGTCACGCTCTTCTTGCTCTTTTTTGGCTTTATCTTCCAGATATTTCTTGATAGCATCGGGATTACAGGCACGACCTGGCTGGGTACCTGGGACAAAGTATTCCGTCTTGGATGAACAGCCCTCACAAGCCAACTCGCCGGTAATGGTGCAAATAGCGACCTTGATAAGATCGGCAGGTGGAGCCACGACCGTGGGTGATTTTCCCTTGAGCAATTCGTCCATAATTTTTCGCCATATTGGCGATGCTCCAGTCACGCCGGATGCCACATAACTCATCGGAGAATTATCATTGTTTCCCACCCAGACTGCGACTAAGCGGTCGGGTGAATAGCCGATGGTCCAGTTGTCCCGCATATTGTTGGTGGTCCCGGTCTTGACCGCTATCTGATGATTGGGGATAAATAAATCTGACCTAAAGCCAAAAGCCGGGGCCCGGGCATTATTATCAGATAAAATATCAGTAATCAGATAAGCAATTTTTGGATCAATGACATTCGTCGCTGGAAACTCGCTCAGTTTTTCTAGTAACTTGCCGTTACTATCACGAATAGCTAAGATCGGATGGAGATTTACGCGTTGACCGGCATTGGCAAAAACTGCGTAAGCTGTCGCCATGTCTAACATTGTTACCTCTCCACCTCCCAAAGTCAGAGACAGACCAAATCTTGACGGGTCATTCCAAGTCGTAATCCCCATCTCTTGGGCAAGCGAAATCATATTTTCTACGCCGTTGGCGGCCAGCACTTTGACAGCCGGAATATTGTAAGACGATCCCAGAGCTATTCGCAAGGGGACTTTGCCGTGCCATTTACCGTCGTAATTGACCGGCGAATAACTAGGTTGGCCGGGAGTCTTGTAAGTAATCGGAGCATCTTCAATCAGAGTTCCAGGAGTGAAATTATGCATCAGGGCCAGAGCGTAATTGATGGGTTTAATTGAACTTCCCGGTTGACGAAGAGCCCTCGTAACATTGACATTGCCATCATTTTTGGTATCAAAATAATCCCGGGATCCCACCATAGCCAGAATTTCACCCGTGGTTGGATTGGTAATTATTGCAGCACCATTACCGATTCTTAGGTAAGCCACTTTGGCGGTTTCATTAAAAACTATTTCCTGAGCTTTTTCCTGAAGACCCAGATCCAGAGAGGTGGTAACATCCAGCCCGCCCTGCTCGACTACATCGTCTCCATATTTTTGGGCCAATAATTCTTTAATGTACATTACAAAGTGTGGAGCCTTAATGTCAATTCTGGGAACGGCAAAAACTAATGCCGTTTCGCTGGCTTTTTGGGCCTGTTCCCAAGTAATATGATTGTCCTCACTCATCCGGCGCAAGACTTCTTTTTGGCGGGATTTGGCCAGCTCCGGCCGTGATCCAAAAGGGGAATAAGTGGTGGGGGAAGCGGGTAAGCCAGCCAACAAAGCAGCTTCCGGCAAGCTGAGCAGGTTTGCAGACTTGCCAAAATAAGTCTGAGCTGCTTCTTCTACCCCATAAGCTTCGCCTCCATAACTTACTCTATTCAAATACATTTCTAGTATTTGGTCCTTAGAATATAGGAGCTCGACAGCGATAGCCAAGACCAATTCCCGGACTTTGCGTTGTAGAGTTCTCTCTGGTGATAACAACGCCGTTTTTACTAATTGTTGGGTAATGGTAGAACCACCTTCAACAGATTTTTTGTTTATATTGCGCCAAATTGCCCGGAGTGTACCGGTGATGGAAAAACCGGAATGGCGGTAAAACTCTTTGTCTTCGATAGCGATGGTTGCTTGTCTCAGAAATAACGGAACTCGGTTTAAATTAACTAAAGTCCTGTTTTGGTTTTTATATAATTTATACAGAGTTACTCCATTACGGTCTCTGATGTGGGTGGTTAGGGGTACGGGTTTGGTGGTGAGAGTTGTGGGGGAGGGAAGACCCTTGAAAACATAAACATAAATTCCAAATCCCAAAATCAAAATCCCAATCACACTTATGGCAAATTTATAGTTTGGTTTAAGTTTTGGAAATCTAATCAGGGGTATTTGAATAACCGGCAGAGTAATTTTGAACAAATACACATTCTTCAAAAGGTTTTTTAGCCACGATCTTTTGGGCGTAGAGTAGACTATTTTTACCGTTTCTGCTTTGTGCCTTTGAGCCTTTGGGCCTTTGAACCTAAATAGTAAAGGCAGTCTAAAAAATAACCAATAAACAGGTTTGCCTATAGCCACCAAAATAGAAGCGATGTCTGTCCACATTTTCATGGGGTGATTATATGACACTATAGGATATCTGACAACGCCCAAAAATTGCGCTTGCAAAAGAAGAAGGGGAAGAGTAACATCTGGTTTTAGGATGCCCGACGTATTAATCGAAGCGAAATTTGTACCTAAGACACAACTTGATTGGTCTGGAGTTTTGCGAACAATACAAGCGCTGACAGATAGTCATGGACCTTCCGATTCAATTAATTTTGTGAGAAGGAATGGATGGTTGGTCGGGCAATTCGTCGATATGTCTGATGCGGAGCTTACGAGATTAGGAATGAATGCCGATACTATAAAAAAATTGGCTTCGGCAATAATTTTTGCAAATATAGAACTATCTGACAGCTCTTCCTGAGGGATCGAGGTGAATGATATTGGCTTCGCCGAAGCCTCCGGGGCAATCCAGACACAGCTCAACTCCTAGGGGATCAAAGATGACTGCATGGTTTTGCGTTTCATCGCCTATTTTTATATCCCGCCTGATGTCGCCCTGAACAGGCGGAAAAGTGCCTTTCAAAAAATATTCGTATCTTGGGCTACAGTCCGGCGGAGCCGGATCAGGTACTTTTAGACCTGACAAAGCACAAACCATACCTCCAATTACATCGGGTGGTTGAGTGGGCCAATGGGGGGATTTGTCTTTTAGAGAAAAACTCATAATTTTATTCCAAATTGGTGAGGCACCGGTAATCCCGGAAGCCACATAACTCATTGGGGTGTTATCATTATTGCCCACCCAAACTGCCACCAAAAAATCCGGGGTATAACCAATAGTCCAGTTATCGCGCAGGCTTTTGGTGGTCCCGGTTTTAACGGCTACATGGGGGTGGTTAAGGATATTTAACCAAGAACGAGGACCAAAAGCAGGCGTGCGAGCATTATTAT